>Ga0209454_1000519_pt1 | contig 20566 bp, 14 predicted proteins | sample WorMetHERISLAND1_2_FD_187400 | JGI IMG/M metagenome (GOLD analysis project Ga0209454, IMG submission 187400) | Marine gutless worms symbiont microbial communities from Max Planck institute for Marine Microbiology, Germany - Olavius geniculatus... | ecosystem: Host-associated > Annelida >... | reverse complement strand
GAGCTAGGATCACCGAATTTTCACCGTCGACTGCTTGGAAGACTATAGTTTCAGAAACCGTAAAGCTTTTCCATAAATTCGAAGGGGGTCACCCCGAATGAGGACGCTAAGTGAGAAGGCGGTATGGAAAATGTGCGATATATACAGCCGATAAGGCGTTGACAGAGCGATAGGTGGCGACCTCTCGTGAGTACAAGTAAAACACTATAAACACTATAGCCGCGGGTCGTCTGGCGGCCTCTGGCGACTGACTTAGACTTTGTTTTACTGACATTTCAAACATGCACTGCGGCTGTTGCGCGTTCCCGTTTGCGTTAGCAGATCACTTGTACAACCGCGCTAACACGAGGACGTCGAGGAGTCGCATGCGTTAGCATATAAGGAGAGTCGCAGATTTCTGCAACTGAATTGAATTCCATGGGTTTTGCGAACCAACTTACGGGCTGTAAATTTTCGAGTTGAATCTTCATAAAGCATCGATTTTGTTACAAATATGAAGTTCTACCGTTATATAATGACATTGTTTTTATATTACATATAGCCTTGATCTTACCAAGTTTTCTATCGTTTTTCGCCTATTAACACGTTAACCATGAATGGTAGGCTACTGAATTTGCCATTTTGTGGTAATGTGCCCTTCAGAAACCACCCATTCCGTCGCTCTCCTATAAGATGGGCCGTGAAGACTAGCAGTCTGTGCAGTTAAACGACGTGAGAGCCTATCTGATAGGCTAACAACAACACATCGAGCGATCTGCGACAGTCACCCGTCCGTTTATTGCCAATTTGCTTGCGACCAGCCGGACGACATAAGCCTACAATAGCCTATCATATGAACGAAGCTAACTCAGAACCAGTGCAAGTGATTTGCTTGGAAAATGAAATCCCTGTATCATGTGACATTCCGTCATGATATTTTCGCCTACTGCGCGTAGATGAACGAAGCTGTGTCGATTAACGACTGCTACAGACAGACAGACGGACATCGCGGTCTATCTCCTACGGGCCGAAGTGACCGCCGGCCGAAACTCGTTGTGTACGGTAATTAGTTTGGTCTTGATGTGTTTGCCGTCGCTCCAGTGACAATCAAAACGCGACGGCTTGGAGTCGCCCGAGTCGTATCGGCCGTAAACTGCTGAAACCGAAAACCACTCTGATTCCTGACAGCGATGAGTTCAGTGACGTAATAGACCTATGACGTAAGAAGCAGTGATATTGCCACAGTGCCGACATAGATGTGGACGTCGGCATAGCTATAATTTTTTATTATGGTCTATGAAAATGTATAGGCCTATTATGCGAGTAACACTTTGGACCATGGATAAAATAATTTCATGGCCGTGATCGACGGCGAGTTTTGCCCGAGACGAGTGCGTGATAAACAGACGAAGCGTTTCAGTCGTAACGAATTAAACTTGCTTCGATGCCTTGCTTCGATGAGATAAAATTGAACTTAAGCCGCGTACAGAGCGACAAGAACGAAATGAACTAAAATGTCATTTCGTTTGCTTTGTGCATTCCGTGCAAGGCAACTGAACTGAACTGAATTCAGTTAAAATGAACTGCAGTATTACACTGGCGCATAGATGTTAAAAACATTTATTTGCAAATTTAAAAAAAAAACATTTAAAACGTGTTTTTTGTCACTTTTATAAAAAAAATTATAAAAAGCATGCATAAAAACATTAAACTGCAGTTCTTTCGAATCGCTACTTTTTTGCCATTATACACGCAAAGAATATTTCACTCAGATAATTAAAAACAAAAACCTACCATTTGTAAAGACTAAAAACCGAAATGTACTGAATGTCCAGATCGAAAACAGCTGAACGCAATCTGCCCGTGAGAAATAAATCGTATTTGTAATTTTGTAAGTTTATGTTATTAACAAGAGCAAAAAAACACGACATTAAAAGCACAAAAACATTACGAAAATTAAAAAAACTATTTTTTAAAAACGTTAAAAACATGTTTTTAAACTTTTCTAAAAACATTTAAAAATGTGTTTTTACATCTATGCACTGACGTAATGATTTCAGTTCAGTTGTGTGGTGTTCTGTCGCTTTAATCTCACGTTGATGGCGGTTTTAACGCATATCCGGTTTGCGCTGCAGGGACCTGCGTCATCAAAAGACAGAAGTTTCTCTTGCTCAGTGCCGGATTAAGCTGGGTGCTACTGATGCCGCAGCACTAAACTCATTATAGCCTAATTTTGTAAAATAGGCCTACAGCCAGGAAGTAGACACACCGACACGGTCATTTGTTTTAACCGTATCACCCACTTTTAAAACGCACAGTCAATTGCAGTGCACGCAACAATCTAAAATGTTGCATCAAAATGTGCTTCGAAAGCCCCAAAATGCGCAAAATGTGTTCTTGCGGCCGGAGGATTGGCCTCGGAGCCCGCTGTATGGGGGAAGGAGCTTACTCCGTTTCCTCAGCCGCCGTAGCTGGATTTAAGAAGAAATGAAAACGGAAAAAATGAGGCAAAAATTGGGAAAATATAGGCGCTTTCTGGTCCAATTTGGTCTTAACCCGTCCCCGGTTTTGCTGTGCTAACCACTTGCGTACAGCTGTGATCACAATCTGTGCACAATTTAATCACAGACTTCTGTCAAACCACTTCTCATTATTTCATTTAGTCCTAAACCACACTGAGCTCACACTAGTATTGTTTTTACAATAATTTTCGGCTGCAGTCGTGCGTCGTAAAGCAAACGACGGTCCAGTTTACGCGATCTGAACGTGGTTCAAGTACGATACCACACTGCCTGGAGTGGTATTTATTAGCTTGTACTACGTACTCGTTTATCCACTCCAGCAGTACGGGCACTGTGGTATAGAGTACGAACTGCTGAATGGGGGTTTCTTAATTGCAGAACTGTCTGGCATGCATAAACTTTGTTTCTTGTGTTGCGTTGCAGTATACGTCTGCTGCATTCGCGTGAACAGAGTAGGCTAGCTCACTCTATTAAACCTGGCACAGCGGGCGCAGAAGCAGTAGCGGCGTCCTGTGTTAACTAGAGACTCTAAACTATCGCACGGTGAAAACCCGAAGTCTCTATCTCACCTGATCGGAGTAGTCGAACACTTTGGGTCGTTTCTGTTGTTCCTTGGAGACAGACACCTTGCCAATACATAGCAAAATACTGCTCTAACGCAGTTTAGATATTTGGTTTCGCTTAATTCTACTCAGTACCTTCACTATTTAAGACCCGCCTTCACGCGTCGGCGTGCTCAGTTGTTTAAGCCAAACCGTCGACGCCGTCACGGTCAGCGGCGCCACTTCAAAAGAACCACCCAAGGTGTCCGTCCTCAGGGTGACGTAATACCATCCAAGATGTCATACAATCTTGGATCGGTACCGGGTCGTGGCAGACAGGACGGACAGACAAACCTACAGACGGACACCAAGAGAAAATTACCATTATAGCTAATACGCGCTATAGCTAGAGCTATGCTAGCTTTCGCGCGTAAAGTAGGCGGAATAGGAAGTTGCAATTTGCCGACAAACAGTACAAATTCTGACGAAATTCCGACATATTTCCGACAGAAAAGATTATGGGTGCTGAAAGTTTCAATTTTGCCTTTAAACTTTCCCAAAATGGAGATTTTTATTTTTCAACTCCAAATCTGGCATTTTAGACAAAAAATTAACTGGTAGGAAAAAGATTTCCGACAATTTTTTTACAGCCAAAAATTTAAGAGGGGGCACTAGAGGGTAGCTGTCCCCTAGAGCTCGTCTCTTTTTGCCGCGACGCCACTGCGAAGCAACGTGCTTGTCCGTACGTGGTCAGTCACGTCTGTCACTGCACTTGGTGGTGTTAATTAATCACGAGTAACGCGTTTTTAATTGGACACCTCCTCTAGAGTATGTGGGCGGCAGCGCAAAATTATCAGCTGATGAACTTTTCGTCCTTGCGTGTGGGTAGCTAAGCCACTCTAATCATATACAAAGAACGTTCGAAAAGTTTTCCAAGTCGATATGTTAGACTAAAAAAACTTCTTAAAATCTATACACCGATAAAAAGCATATTACTCTCGAACACGTATGAGCCTAAAGCGGATGTGACGTCATTGTAATCTATGACGTCAAAAAGCGTTAAACTTTTTGAACGCCCTCGGAATACTGGCTTCAATACAAAATTGGCGTAGTTAACTGAAGAGGGAAATTTTCGAGGATCCTCACATTTTTTTCGGCCATCGGCAGTCAAGCCACGACAAGACGGAAGAAAGGATCTAGATCTTTCCGTTCTGTGAGGAGCAGATTGCGACATCCTCCGAGATTGGCCGGTTCCTTCGATCAGTAACCGACGAACACCGGCATTAGTATGCAGGATTGGTCAAAAACTGACAACCTATCAGTTTTTGTCGCGGGTTTTTGGCACGGGTTGTCGTATGTCCGTCCATCTGTCCGTATGTAACGGATGTATTGTGGCTAAACGGTGCGAGATAGGGCCAAGGTTGCAATTGATCACTAACAGGAAGTCGCATACACCCTTTTAGATGAGATGAAAATCATCGATCTTGGATGACCTTGAAAGTCAATACTGCAACAGAAACTGTATAGGCTGTAGTGTGTCTTCCCTAGCGATAGCTAGGCTTTTTGTTTTTTAAATATTTTTTGTTATATGCATTATAATTGCGAGTATAATTATTGCTTACTCACGTATTATTTTGCGTGTAATTTTAAAATTCTAAAAATGTTTTTAAATAAAATAATAAGCAATTTTAAACTGCGAATAGTTAATGGCGAATGTTGAAATTGTTCAAACAGTGTAAGTAAATATACGATGTTCTGCAGATATTGGCATTATATTGGCATACATGTAGTTGAAACAATTGTGTGTTTTTGCTACACCCGGTGGAGTGAGCGAAAAAGTCCTACTCTCTGTCGGTCTTTAAGTGCATCAAGGCAACTCAATGACACTCAGCCAGTGTACAGTGTATACCACGGCGCCGCAGACGCGACCGCTCCTTAGGCCTACAGATAGTCCGGCAACATACAGTGTAAAGACACTGCAAGCTCGCGTGAAGCGGGAAGATAAACTGTTGCGTCGCGTCGCATTGATAGCCATTTTTCGATTATTCGTGCTTTTTACACTTTTATAGCTACCTCGCGTGCAACGAATCAACTTTACGAAGTAAGGGGCTTAGTAGTAGTGGTAGTACGAAAAAAGCGACGTGCCTCGCAATTTACCGCATAATGCGGACCCAATCTACACGGTGTTTCATAAAAAGCACCCTTTTTCTTTCTTTTATAATTCAGTCAAATGACAATCAATTTGCACGAAATTTTTACCAGATGTAGCGGAGAAAATACTAATTCAAACTGTTTGGACAAAATATGCTGTTCGTTAAACATTCTTTGCTAGTCGTGACGTAATGCTGACGTCATAGTGTGCCGCGAGTACAAACTGGCCTGTTGCAACCAGTGCTGATAGACTTGCTGAATTGCTGCCTTGCATCGATGGCAAACTTTATCTGGTTCATTGATGACAAAAATGTTGAAGTTTTAACATTTTAGCCACAAAAATACCCAAAAGGATCACTTTTAATACCCAAAACGATCACTTTTGCACACTTATACAGATAGCTTGATTTTTACATCTGTCAGCAAGACAGTGCACCAGCACGCGCTGCTTGCGAGATGGTTGAGTTTTTGGATTGCGAGGCGCCTGATTTTATGCTCCCATGTTGCTTAGTGCTGGTACAGTCAACATTTTTCATCAGCAAACCAGATAAAGTTCACCATCGAAGCAGGGTAGCTATTGACAGAACCTGTTGAGACAAGCCAGTTTGTACTCTCGACACATTATGACGTCAGCATCACATCATGACTAGCAAAGAATATTTAACTAACGACTATATTTTGTTGAAATATTTTGAATTGGTATTTTTTTCGGCTACATACGGTAAAAATTTCATGCAAATTGATCACCATTTGATTGAGTTATAAAAGAAACAAAAAGGGTGCCTTTTTATGAAACACCGTGTATTAGCTCAAATCGTGCTGCAGAGAGATACAACCACAAACACGGTGCCTGACAATAACGGTCGCTTATAGCCAGGTTTGCCGTGGATAATTGATATCGATGGGTATATCCATGGATATATCCATGTGTGGATATCAGACTTAAACCATCCTGTGGATATATCCATGGATATTATGCTGGCGTTCACGCTAATTAAATTCAATACTTTTATCACTTTATAATATTTCTCTGTCTGTCGTTTTAACTCTTTATTTTCTCGTTTATTCGTGCTGTCGAGTCAAATGAATAATCAGTGACATCAGCACATCATTATTAAGTTAGCCTAAATTAATTTATTAGCACTTTAGCAGCAATAGCAGCGGTGCTATAATACTGTTGGTTGGGCAACAAAGGGTCTATCCTTTTGGGAGTTTATTTTTATTTTTTGTCAAATTGTAACAAAATTACACATGCTTTTTTGCTTACTAACATGTTCAATGCTAGTAGGAAATAGAAACAACAGGGTCCTTCAAAAGCGTCTACTTCATCCTATAACTGTAAGTGTAAGCCCCTACAGGAATGCAACCGGCGCCTTGAAAAAAAGATTCCCAGCTGTTGCTGGAGTGGGCCGACCGTACCGCTTTTAACCGAATCGGTTATAATCGGGTTGGGCCGCGAAAAGAAAGCGATTAACCAGAGTGACTGCAGTCCCATACACGCTGTGGTGACGCGGCTATATCGAACGCTAGAATCAACAGTAGAATACGATACGGTAATTCGGCGCACATGGATGACGACGGCTGCAGGCAACAACATTGCGTTCAGAACTGCTGCTAAACCGCTGCAGATAAAGACATGGCTATTTTTGGCAGTGATTGCCCTAGGCAACGGTACCATCGCCAACTCCCTACAATGTACCTTTTAGCCACAACACATGCGTTACAGATAGACAGATGAGTGACAGATGTACGCAACGCTCGGCCTAACGGTCGGCCAAAAACAGGAGCAATAAAATTAGGCTATTTAGATTTTCACGAAAGTTAAAAAAATACTTAACTACGATCATATTTCAATGCAAATGTGTGTTCATTTTTTTACTATTTTTTATATTTTGTAACAATTTTAAAAGGAAAATGCATGCGTTATGTTCTGGGGGAGGTGGAAATGGTCGCTTTTGCACTGCTGTTTTGGCGAAAATTTGGGGGCTACATTCTACGCAGAATAAACGTCTGTGCCTCTGTGGATATGGATATATCCATGGATATCCACGGAAAATCTGTGGATATGGATATGAATAAGGGTGGGAAATTTTATATCCACGGCAAGCCTGCTTATAGCTTGCAGCGTCGCGAGCCAATTTTCACATAAACCGACGTCCACCGGGATGAGTTCACCCCCTTTGCAACGCTTGAGGCCGACGAGGTGTATAGTTATCTAAAATAGTACCGATATTTTCGAGTTATATGCCTACGCAGAGATACGCAGACGGACGGACGTCGTACAGAAATTATTGCTATAACGAAATCTATCGCCTTTAATGACACGGTTGCACGCGATGCATTTCGCGGTAAAAAAATAAGATAGACAACGAATACTATCTGCTATAGCCTGACTAAAAACAACTAACTTCACTGCCCACACGCCGATTGCGCTAAAGCTCCATAACTTTACCGCCGGCTCTAATCTTATAATACGTATTACCAATGTGAATCTACCATTTTTATTGACTCCAGCAAAGATTCTGATCTTTAGCAATAATGTAATGTATACTTTATGTGTACGTTTTCAGTTTCAATCCTTGGAATTCTCTGGGGCATGATAATGCTGATTTGTATACGTGCGGCAGCGCCGTAGTGTGCAGTTCTATATTTTCATTAGGCCTTTTTGGTTTTATCTACTAGTTGCATGTGGTGAATAAAGATTTTTCAGCTCAGTGTTGCCGCGCGTTCACAGGACTGTCGCGTACGTGTCTGCCAAATGCGCGCACTCTATTCTCGCTTCCTCTCTCGCTTTCTATCTCTTCTCTCTGTTTCTCCGTACCTCTGTCTGTGTGTCCGTTTGTGTCTTTGTATCTGTGCATGAATCTAATCTTCGTGCGTTCATTACCTGTCCGTCCTTTGATCTTAGAGCTCGTGATTTCAGGATTTTGCGTGTTGTGGCCTATCTGAGAGTCTGTTTTCAGTTTGCTCTAACGACGACCGCTGCTCCTCTTATTGTCTTGCCTTTTTGTCGCAGCCATTACATTTGATGATGTTGACCTTTTGATCTTCTGATGTCAACCTTTTACCACTATTACATCGAAAAAAATGCCAAATTGTCCTAACTAATAAACTTATTCTGGTATACTACTACATCACGGAGTAGTGTAGCGACACGCCTGAGGAGTGTTGGGATCGAACAGGTTTTTCTTCGGCGCTTAGGCCTACAGGGTGGGGCAAAATGTAGCCCCTAAAGTTTTTCGCTGTTTTTTTTCAGCTACCGTTTGGAATTTTAATTTGAAATTTTACGGATTTATTCGCTGAAACGTTCTACATCTAACTCAAGTAAATATGATTCTGTTGAAAAACGACGAAGTTACAGACTTCTTAACATGTCCGCCTACCGATTTTTCGGCATTCAAAAAATGTTCAGGCTACAACACCAATTTAATAGCATCGTTGAAACAACACAATTAATTGAATAAAATAATGATTAGATGTCAGAATTCCATTGTCACTGTGAATGTTCGAAATGTCCACCGCCAGCTCCAAGCTACAACACCAGCCTCCAGTCGCCTTATTTGAGAAATCTTTCACAGCCTTGTCGATCGGTCTCTGTGGCAGGTTACCCCAAATAACCTGAGGCGCTTTCTTGAGTTCGGCGCTAGTTTTCGGCTTTGATTTAAGTTGCGGTAAGCCTCCAACATTGCACTCCATACGTGATAGTCCACTGGATTTGTATTCAGCGAATTTGGAAGCCACTGGTCTTTTCTGATGAAATCTGGACAGCTGGCCTGCAGCAAGTTCTGCGCGCTGCACGGCGTTGAGCGCTGTGTGTGCTGACTCGCCGTCCTGCTGGAAGATGAATCCGGTGGGCACCTGGCGATTGCTTTGAAGGAACGATAATTTAGTGATAATTTCTAAACAAGATAAATCTGTTTATCAAAACGTTACTGTTACGTCATCGGCAGTAACGTGGTAACTGGTTTTAAAAATTAAATAGCATTTTCAGCCTGAGCATTATTAATGCTGAAAAATTGGTAAACGGTCATGTTAAAAAGTTTCTAACTTCGTCGTTTTCAACAGAATCACATTTTGTTTGGCAGTTAGATGTAGAACGTTTCAATAAATAGCCCTGTAAAATTTCAAATTAAAATTCCATACGGTTGCTGAGAAAAGAACGAAAAACTTTTGGGGGCTACTTTTTTGCCCCACCCTGTATTTTATTAGCTGCGCGGCCACGCTGGAAAGCTATTACGTAGATTGATATATATTAGCACAATGGCAGTGCATTGCTAAGTATCGGATCCGGTCGGCTTTAGCGCAACCGAGTCAGTTTTGTAAACCGCTGAAAGTAATGAAGGCAGTAATGCTCGAATAACGCAACGCCGATAAGCCGAGATGTTTCATTTAGAATTTTAGTATTAAAGTGTAACACAGAACTTGCAAATTTAGCGCCGTCACTGCGGAAGCGCTGCCTTCTATAGCGATTATATCTGTCTGTTGCAATTGCATCAAAATTGGCCTACAACACCGGCTGCAAAATCCGATCCAACGAACCCGTTCTTGCTTCTCAAGCTTAAAACGGTTGCGCAAAAGTTATAAGAAAAATTCGTTCGTAACTTTTCGAGTACTGTGACAGAAAGCAATAAGAAAAACACCATTTCATTGCTTCGTCGAAGGTGATAATCGAAAACAAAAAAAAAAGACTTAGCTGCCGCTTAGAATACCTGGCGTTAGCAGCGTGCATATCGTTTCATCATAATGCCAGGCCTACTTTTAATAGATTATCTTTTTGCTTGGAGTTTTTGACGCGCTATAGCTACGCTGTAGGCGTCTATGTCACGGGTTGGTGTGTGTCCGTCCGTCTGTCCGTATGTAACAAATGTATTGTGGCTAAACGGTGCATACGAGATGAGACCAAGTTTGTTATTGATCAAAAATAGAAAATGCGCATACGCCCTTTCAAATGAAATAAAAATCATTGATCTTAGATGACCTTAATGTCCGTACTGCAACAGGAACTGTATAGGCTGTAGCGCATCTTTCCTAGCGACAGAAGGGCTTTTTGTTTACGTTTTGTGGCGTGATTGATTGATTGATCGATTTGATTGATTGATTGCCTGGTGGTTACCGTATTGTCCGGCACGTGCTAGCGGCGTCGACGGTAGAGGTGTGCCAATTCCTCCGTGCTTGGCTCCGGCATTGTGTCGTCGAATCTGTGACAACCGAGAAATTCTTTCCGTGTCAGTGTCCTCCTGGGATGGAGAAATTTGTGCATGGCAAATGTCTGCGCCGATAAAACTTTTCCCCATTACAAATTTTCCGGTGAAGAATTGTCCGTTTAGGGGGCGCTGCTGTGATAGGACACGGAGGATATTGTGTCGTCGGATCTGCGGTGTAGCGGGGCCAGCGTGCGCGGCCTGAGCCCCGGCTGTCTTCGGTCGCACCTGTTCCACAGGCAGCACTCGGCGCCGCTTCTTGGGCAACTTGGCGCGCGCCTGCGTGTGCGAGTAGAAGAGCGCGAAGTTTGAGACGATGACGGGGACCGGAAGCGCTATCGTCAGTACACCGGTCAGAGCACAGAACGAGCCGACCACCATGCCCAGGTACGTCTTGGGCGTCATGTCACCATAACCGACCGTCGTCATCGTTACGATAGCCCACCACAGACCGACCGGGATTGAGGTGAAGTCGTTGTCTGGATTGTACTGGATACGCTCGGCGTAGTAGACGAGCGCCGCCGAGATGACGATGCCAATAATGAGGAAGAAAATGAGCAACATGAGTTCGTGCGCGCTAGCTTTAAACGTGTGAATGAGAATCTTGAGACCGGGCGAGTGGCGTGTCAGCTTGAACAGCCGCATAATGCGGATGATGCTGAAAAACTCCAATATATCGTGGTCCTGCTGCGGGCAATACATGTAAAATATAGCCAGCAGGTAAGTAAGTAAGTAAGTAAAAATGTCAGTTTATACAGTTCGTGATCAGAACAATCTCTAGTGCAGTGATACAGTTGCTGAAAGTAAAATACAGCTAGGCTAGTAGATCGTGGTCCTGTTTGCAAATATTACCGGTAAACAGGTAAGCTAATACAGGTAAGGTACAGGTACATTAGTTTAGATCGTGGTCCTGCTGAAGGTAGTTGAGCAAGAAGTCCAGGTAGAAACTGAGCGTCGCTACGAAGTCGATAATGTTGACCGGAGCTAGAATGAACGCACACTTGCTCGGGCTCACTACGAACCTAACAGACAATCGCACACACACATCAATGTTCTACAGCTGTATAATACTGTACGCACGAAGTTATTTCAAACAGCACCATCTGCTAATCAACACCTTCCGACGTTACCGAAAAACCCATCTGTTATCCAACAACATGAACTAACTACTACCTACTGCCGTCCGCGTTTACGATTCTAACCCCGTTTTGACATATCTGGCACACTACATCGACAAGCATTCATCAAGCAGTCATCTAGCCAGCTCGACGTGTGTTTCATGCTCGACGAGCCAGCTTCATTGTGTAAACGGGGTAAGCCTATAACTCGGACCTGATGGCTAGCTCGAACGTGAACCAGGCGTTGCAGATGCACTCGATCAGGAAGAACGCTTCGTGCGGCTGAGTCTTCCGTTTGTCCAGGATCCACGTCAGAGATCGACGACCACCGGTAGCATGGTAGGTGAGGTTACTGCCATTAGGTTATTACTGCTAAACACAGCGAGCTAGAGACAACGATCTTAAACTTATCTGTTACGAAAACCACTAGAAATGTTCTATCTCTTCGGATATTTGCCCTCTCGTATTGGCATCGCAAGACGGGCTCGTCGGGGACACTACAGCAACAAGATCGCTGCCAGGTAGATGAAGTTATCGCTACTATCCAGTGCGTGGTAGGTGAGGTTGGTGGCGCGCGGCGGCTGCGGCGCTTTCACGGTGGTTGTGGCGGAGGACGAAGGCGAACCAGATCCGCCATGTAGAGACACACTGGCGTTGTGAATCACGGGAACCCGCATGTTGGGATGAGACTGATGAAGCCTCATGTTGGGATGCGTCTTGAGACAGAACGTGAGGATCGAAACCACGATGAAAAACACTGACAGCGCCGACACGATCTGTAACACACAGCAAAGTAAAAAAGTGAAATGTGAATTTAGATAACGCATAAGGTTAAAATTAACATCTAATGCGCTCGTCACACTAGTACAGACGGAATAAGATTGTTTGAAAAAAACAAACATGCAGTCAGTGTCAGTCCACTATTTTTCCACCTTGTGCAAGTTTGCAATTATACCGCATATAGTGCCTATTGTTACCTCCGCCAAGGAGGTAAGGAGGCAATGTTTTTGCCGGTTTTTGTTTGTTTGTCTGTGAGTCAGCAAGAACACTCAAAAAGTTATGGACCGATCTTTCTGAAATTTTGAGTGTATGTCGGGCATGGCACAAACTACCAGTGATTCAATTTTAGGGGTGATCCGGCAGGAATCCTGGATTCTGGATCACTTTGAAATTTTCGTTACCATTGCGTAAAAGGGGGCATAAGGGAACCGCTGCAAAACCAAAGATGGTGACGCCACCTGACGAATAGCTTTGCCTTGGCGGAGGTACCTGCGGGTCATGACTGCTTTCTAGTTCGTTTTTTGGTTGTCTATTTTCCGCTCGTCGATTTTCAGTGAACCCCACTTATCATTAATTTTTGCTTACATGTCGGTGCTCAGTTCTGCCAGCAAACTATTGACAGTAAGTAAGTGAGTAAGTAAGTAAATACGGTATGGGCTAGAATATCGGCACGCCATGACGTGTCGACATGTATGCGGCCGTCTGTGCAGTTGCCGAGGGTCGTACGCGTTCGTTACATTGCGCCGAGTATGCAGTGAGCTAAGCCGCTAACGTGCGTGAGCCGGCCGGCGCGTAAACCGCCAGCCGCAAGTAAACACGTACGCGAAATAATGCGCCATTTTCTGGAGTTTTTTTTAAAAAACTGCGATGATCTTAACCTTGGAGCTATTGGCACACTCATTCCTCTTACACCTGGCAAACGCTCACAGCGATTTTGTTTTTTTTCTGCGCCTTCTTGCTTTCAAAACAAACGTTCGAACGGGATGGACAGACAGGCGGACAGACGGATGTGCAAGACCTGCAATGCGATTTATCAGGACGGCCGCATAACCGATTTTACAATTTTATACAGCATGAGTTAGGTGGGTTAATTATACACCTGTTTTTTTACATTTTCAGTTGCAAATAAGTCTGCAAGATTTATTGTAATCGGTTGTCGAATAGCTTACAGCTTAATCAAAAAGGACCAACATAATTTAGCAAGAGACGGAATCGTTTCTCGTTTGTATTCGCCATAACCACAGCCGCGTTAAAACCGAGACAGCATTTTTCGACTTTTTTTAAAAAAAACTGTAAAAGGTCGTACTGTACTATTACGATAATACCGTTTTAATACGAAGTGAGCGTGACGTTAAATAAGGCATAAATTATCTTCCTCTGAAGCAGTCGACGGTCGCGCGAAGGGTTGAACCGTTATCTGTAGCCCTATACAATACCGTAGGTAATCCGGCATAAAGTCATAAAATGTCACACGACGTGCAGCGTATATCGAATAGTTTCGTCAGCACCACAGCCCGCCACGGTGACTGAAAATATGTGTTTATGACGCATAGTAACAGTCGTAACTTATCGCGCGCTTTCCATACCCACTGACAAAACTGCCGCATCCTGCTAGGATGACGATGTGTGAACAGACAATAATCCTCTCCGGACAAACACCCCCCCCAACATAATGTAGTCATTTCTAGGGGACAACGTCGTCATGGTCATTTCCATAAATGTAAAAGAACACTTTTTAATGTTTTTTTTTATAAAAGTAGAAAAAAACATGTTTTTTTATATTTTGAATGTTTTTTGTTATGTTTTTTTATTGTTTTAAATGTTTTTGTGTTTTTTAATGTCATGTTTTTGTTCTTGTTAAATCGTTAGAATAAATTGCTACAGATGTGTTAAAACTGATAACGTAACTAGTATAGGCCTACTTGGTATTTGTTCTGACATTTGATTGTTTAGTTCGTAATTGAGTATGTATTATAATCACGGTTACATAAAATTTTTAAAAATGCCTAACGTAAAAAAATAGCGATTGAAAACATTTGCAGTTTAATTTTATCTATAATGTTTTTATAATTTTTTTTTAAATAAAAGTATTAAAAAACATGTTTTTATGTTTTTATTTGTAAATGAATGTTTTTAACATCTATGGTCATTTCTGTAAAATACTCTTGCCCGAAGCCCGTCGTAAGTTCTTTTTTGTCAAAAGTGGTACAAAACATAATAGTTTCACTCATAAAATGAACTTTTACGTACATCAAAATAAAATAGACATGCTTTGTTCTAGGATAAATTACATTGGAAAAAATAAACCGTTTCAGGCAAGCAAAACCTTAGCGATTTTTATGGACGAAATCTATAACGCTACCAGCTGCATATCTGTTTGCTGCAAAACTGCACAAAAAGATTTCGTAGTTGTTTTCTTTATTTCGAACTGCCAGCATCACTCATCAGAAAATGCAGTTTACGTTTTTCTTCCTTTGGAAGATGTTTATTTGTCCTGGGTACTTTATCCGATCGCGGCCGAGAAAATCACTTCGAGACGGAGTATACTGTCTCGGACTCGGCCGAAGTTCATAATTTTGTCCGTCGTAAATTGTATTCGTGGCGAAGAGGAGCGAAAAGATAGAGCTAGGCGATGACATGCAATATTGATATATAGAGCATATATATGCATGCTGAATACAGTGGCTTCTATCCCTATACCTGGTGGGCGCAGCTTGCGTTCAGTGAAAATAGAAGGGGGAAGTTTTGGAAAGTTGTAGATAAAACTTTCCTTTTTTCACTGGGCATTTAAACACCCTTAACAAAACTTTTCCCTATTTTTTTACTTTCCCCTATTTTTCAATCTGCATCTTTAACAAAACTCCCCGCTATTTTTACTTTCCCCTCTATTTTTCGCTGAGCAAACTACAACAAACCCTTCCCCCTATTTTTACTTCCCTTTATTTTTTAATCTGCACCTTTAACAAAAAATCCATCTTTATACTTCCTCCTATTTTTCACTGAACAATCTACACCCGTAACAAAACTTTCTCCCTAGAAGGGAAAGAAGCCCAAAATGGAGAAAAAAACTTGAGTCAAAAATTGGGGAGAACATGAGCCGAAAACTGGGGGAAGTTGTACCTGATTTTGATTCCAGGTTTGGAGGATAGAAGCCACTGGCTGAATAACGAATTATGCGCAACAACAAACTCCCCCGTCTCGCACTTCCGCCATAAAACAACGAAATAGTCGCGCTAGCGCCGATCCCTCGCCGTTCATATACTATTAAAGGAAATACCGCTATCATGTAGGCTATGCAGTTTACTTGCGAGTGATTTTTGTCAGTCACACGGGCGGTTATGACGCTTTTGCTGCTTGCTTGGTAAGAATATTTAATCTAACAATCTTTCGAATTATTGACAGCTGCGTCGTCGGCTAAAAAATATGCTAGCAGGAAATTGCAATTACCCGACAGACAGCTCCACGTTTCTGATAAGGAAGATTGTAGGTGATCAAAAGCTCAATTTTGCCTCTAAAGTTTTCCAAAGTGGGGTTTTTAAACCCTAAATAGTGCATTTTAAACAAATATCTTTTTGCGACAAAAACAAAATTTTGCGAACATTTTTTGTAATTTAAGAAAAAGGGAGCGGCAGTTGTTTTCTATCCACCTTTTACGATTATCAAGAACTGCCATAAAATATCAAATTTTTAAAACAATATACAGCACGTCCCGTATCTTTTGTGCTTATCTTTAACACAAGTGTAATAATTTTATTAATTTTTATCAGGTGTGAATTATTTTGAAGATGGAGAAAAGTAAAAAGTAATAAAATTATAAATCTGGCTACTAACTATGTAAGCGTAGGCCTATTCATTGCAAAACGCAAAACAGTTGTATATGCAGTAAAGCAAATCTAAACTTTAAAAAAATTTCCATTTCGAAAAAATAGCGGTAAAATTACAATTTGAACCACCCGAAATCGATCAGTACTGTCGCAAAATTGCATCTTCTTTATCCCCACTCCGACTTTTTAACCAACGACGCCGTCGATGCCTTGGCTGTCGGCGGTCAACAATGGAAGGCCTGCAAGCGTATATAGATGGACTAAATAGATTAATGTCATTGACGACTGGCGGAGTCTACAGTTCTAGACACGGATGCAGATGAACGTTATCTGCGCCACACCGTGGTACGGTACGACCGTACCGTACGACGTGCAGTACGCCCACATGTCGCATAGCACTATACGAGTTGACGACGGCTGTTCGTGCTTAAACGTTTCTGCTATACAGGGTGGGCCAAAAAGGCACCATTTTTGACACACTTGAGGTGTGGTGGGATCTCTAGTGACACTTTTATTACAAGTTGTCTGCTGACTCTGACAGTAAACAGAATTCGAAAATCGGTTAATATTTGGTGAAATTATAAGGTGTACAAAAATGATGACATTTTGGCTTACCATGTAGGCACCATTTAAACCACATGCAAATCTTCTGTGTTGGGGTTGTAACCATAAGTTGGACCTTTACTGAGAATTTTTGCCATTTTTTCGAAAATCTTCTACAGTGTCGAAATTTCTGAAGATTGCCGATATCTACCGTCCCAATGTCATCCGAACCTTCGCGAATATTTGCATAAACCTTCCGTCGCTAGAAACGAGACTTCCTGGGCTACGTTTGCCACTTAAACTTGTTTCTGTGGGTTTGTTGGTAGGCTATTCCAATTCCCGAAAAAGTCGCATAATTTGTACAGTACACTACACACTGATTAATGACCGTTCAAGGTCATCCAAGGTCGTCCAAGTCACCTAGTGTATCGGTTAGACAAAAATCGTTCTTTTAACGGCTAACTTTATCGCTTCATCGATCACATTCGACATTGAGGAAACTACGCAGTTCTTGCATGCCTGGGTTAGACATTATTTTTGGGGAGGCGCGCACGCACGCAGCCCTCTAGTGACTAAGACATGAACGAGGCCTGAGCCCGGGGAGTAATACATAAAGTCCGTTATTAATCCATAATAATGTTTCGTCGTCGGCATGGCTGTTTGTTCTTGTTGTCGCTCCGATGATCAGACTGTAGAACTGTCTATAGCGTAGGCCTACTACAGCTTGCCTTTGCGTCTGAAGTTCTGAACAGGCTTAGACTCTGGACATCCCACAAGGGCGTCAACAGGCCTAAAACAATTCCTAGGAAAAAATTCTATGCTTTTGAAGTTGTAAAATATTTTTGCCACCAAATTTGCAACAATTGAAATGTAAGCCACATATAATGCGAGTTGCATTGCGATATTTCGCTTGATTCTAAAGTTATAACTATTCGAACTTTAAAATGCATTTTGCATTTTTTTCTCATAGCGAGTCTAGAAATAGCCGCGCTCGTATTTGTGATTTTGTGTTACAAACATATTTTCTTACTATTTTCACTTTGATATTTTTAACGTCGTTGTTGTAATATAATTAACTCTTGGTTAGTGTTTTTATAATTGCGCGTAGTAGGCTAAAACTAAACAATGAAGACAGAATTATTGCGTGTTCATGCAAAATAGCAAACAACTTCGCCTGCAAGGACTTGGGTCAGAGCGATAAGCGCAAGTTATCCCGACAAAACTAAACCCTATAGGCACGTTGCAAAAATGTTTGAACTGTTAAACTAAACAACTTCTGCAACGTTTGATTTTTTTCGTGAATATCCGCGGCGAAACAGGCACGGTGACATGAAAAGTGAACTTTGAAGTTAAAAGCGTCGTATGTGTTTGAACGAAATGTGCAGCTGTAGGTTGTAGGTACTACGTAATATCGCATGTAGGGATAATGAAGTGTAAAATACGTACAAACGTTTGGCTCAATTTTGTTCCGTCACTGCTGACATACTGAAGTCTTTCTAGGAACTGATTTATTGGCACACCATGTAGGCCTATGTTTCGTCGCCATTCGACGTATTATCAACGATATACGGACGACATTCGCTCCGACGCTTTTACTGTGGACATCAGGCGACAAATAAAACAGACAGGTAGACGAAACACATTAACGTACACCCTGTAGTAATAATCATTATGCGTGCGTACGGTATTACAACATGGTTGCTCACGGCAACGAACATGATATTGTGTTGAGGCTTTAATCTTGAATGACCAAGCTACAAAACATCATACGAGTGGCAAGCCTAATCATCCACGACAGCGTAGAGCAAAAGCAAAAGGCAGCCCGATTTCCTACAGAAGAAATAATAATTAATAATTATCAAACATGGTGATTTTAAAAAATCTGAACAAGACGTCAGTAAGGGGACAATTTTTAGTGCTGCTTGAGCCTGAAAGTAAATATACTAACCAAGCAGTGTGTATCTCCCTAAAGCAGGGTTGTTAGCAATAGGCCTACTGGCCAAAAATATTGCAATAGCAATAGCAATACTTGATGGAAAAAGTATTTTAATACTGATTGCAATACTTTTTTCAAGTCAGTATCGCAATACTATTGCAATAATTTTTGCAATACTCCACTATCCGATCCCTCCATTGTAATTTTTGTCGCCGTGTACAAATTTTTACAATTTTGGGGTTGACTACAGACTACGTGATAACGTGATCAACTTAGAATTTAAACAATAAACAAGTCGTGTTAACGCGCATTTTTTCCGTTTGGTCTTTTTCGTGCGATCAAGCAATAGAATGAAAAGATTCTTTGCGTAATTAAACAACATCCTCACGATCAGGAGTGTACCAAACATAAAAAATATTGTTTTTCAGTATTGAATATTTCAGCACTAAAAGTATTGCAATAGTTATTGCAATAATTGCAATACTGCAATATTAACAACCGTGCCCTAAAGCCGTGGCTACACGCACCGATTTCATCGTCCGGTTTTCTGATGGGCGTCTTTTGGCTGACAGGCAGAAAGCTTCGTCCGGGGAAATCGGAATGAATGAGCATGCGCATTCCGTCCGATCTTCTCAAACGAGGTTTTTAAACTTCGGAAAGCTTGGCGACGTCGGACAACACCTGGGACGAAGAATCGGCATAAGACAGTCATTTGCAGGGGAAAATAGACAGAAATCATATAGGATTTCTGTCTATTTTCCCCTGCTGTTTTATAGTGTGCTTTCGTATAGGTTTATACGCCATGCCACAAGGTTTTCGACTTAGAACGAGTTCCCATTTCCCATCCCTTTTCCCATCCCTTCTTTTTCGCTCTCTTTCTTATCGCAGAAGTCCAGGTCAAATCTCCCAGTGGAAGGTCCGACTCTGGGATTCTGAAGAATTGGTGCATTTTGGCACTGCAGAGTGTGCAGTCATGTTATGGCTCCCCAGCGGTGGCAGTGGACCGTTTCTTGGACACGTTTCAGTGCTGAGCGGAATGGCAGTCTCAGCCTTTCTTAAATACGAACCGCAACAATCTATGCCTTAGACCCAAACTCCACTTGCTTCAATTTGTTGTACGACAACATCTCAGCAAATTGATTGTCTGCAGCAAATACACGACGAATTGTAGAACAACTGCGTATTTAAATCGAAGGCCTACAACGAAACCAAAACATCTTAACCTGCCAAGGCCTAAAACCCATGCTGCCGTTTGTCGTCCGTCACTAGACAAAACCTTCGTCTCCAAAATTTTTATCAGACCTTCAATAACAACAGTGCAAATTTTTGTCTGTTTTCGAAGTTTTACTAGAAATACTGTTTGCATCTAGTCTGAAATGTTGCAGTAACTTTGCTTTTTTTTCATGAGTACTATTTAGCGTGTCAGTTTGTTTTTATGAGTAGTTGGATAATATTCCAGATACGTCACGATATAAAAAAATAAAATCCGACGCCCTGTCCCTAGTTGTTTGCCGATTGCAACCGAAAGCGCACAGTTTTTAAAGCTTAAGTCAAGATGTTGTAGGCCTACAATGCTTTACACGCAGCTGCACGACTTGTCGTCCAACAAATCGAACTTAGTGGAGTTGGGCCACACTATGCTGGCGTCAGACAAGTCTTAGACGACGTCTCCATAATTCATCAGATGCTTCACTCAGTTCACTGTCGTTGTCCAGCAGCCAGCAACCTATAGCTGCCGTTGATCATGCCGCGATTATGGGACGATTCGTGCAGTCCCTTTGATGGCTGTATGGAACGATTCGTGCACTGGGCGCGGGAAAGACAAAAGAGTGAATGCCACGGATGTTGTTTAACTGGTTAATTCTTGCAGCCAACAGATGACTAGAAGTGCAAAGTAAACTAACGAGGCCTGCAGACAGCGTCAGAACTCACTGGCGACGTATATGCGAGAACTAAGTCCAAGCCTACAG
>Ga0209454_1000517_pt1 | contig 20608 bp, 9 predicted proteins | sample WorMetHERISLAND1_2_FD_187400 | JGI IMG/M metagenome (GOLD analysis project Ga0209454, IMG submission 187400) | Marine gutless worms symbiont microbial communities from Max Planck institute for Marine Microbiology, Germany - Olavius geniculatus... | ecosystem: Host-associated > Annelida >... | reverse complement strand
TGTTTATGATGTATGTCTATGTAGTTGAGTAGTTTTTTTTTTTAAATTTGTAGTTGTAATTTTTTTGTAGTTAAGGTTTTTAAGGTAATCAAACATGATGGGCATTGTCTTTTCTGACTACCTGTCTCACGATTTTTTCCTTTGTTTATTGTAACTGTGTGAATGTACCTGAGACAAATAAACGTTCTCTCTCTCAACGGATACGACGCACAATACTAAACACGTAGAAGTGATGGGCCAAATTTGAAATTTTACGTCGAGTCAAGCAATATCAAATCGCAAAAAAAAATTTTAATTGAACAACGATTCGACATAAAAAGCTTGCGATTTGATTTTAATTCCCAAATATAGCACTTAAAAATCAAATTGCCAATTTTTTTAAAGTCGTCATTCCTTCACATCGAATCACCATCAGACTTAATTTGCCCAGCACTAAAGCATGCCTGCAGAGTGGCAGATACGCTGGTTGGACATTATCGGCGCGTCAACTAAACACCAGCTGACGGCAGATAAGCCGCAGTCGCAGCACCAGCAGCAGCAACCGAGATTATATTAGCCCACTCCAGCGTCTTTACGCAGTGGCAATGTCGTCGGGTGCAGCAGACGACAAGATGGCATAAACGCGAAGTCTTCGAGGCTCCATATCTCAGCAACCGTGTAAGCGACGTATCGTTATAACTGACCACCTATGTAACGAGTGGTCACGTGAACGATGACGTCACGTAAACTCAAAAGATTAAGGTCATGACCTCCAAATCTTCGAGGCTCTGTAGCTCAGACGACAAGATGGCAACTGTTACAACTACGACGAGCAGTGTCAACGAACTGTTCCGACATAATATGCGGACGTCCACCGCCCAGCTCTCGCAGGCGTCGACGGTGAATTAGGCAGTTGATGGCGACTACAGTTACGACGACGACGAGTAGTGTTAACGAACTGTTCTCGTTCTACCGGCTGAAGTTCGGTCGGACGTGCTTCGCGATGCTGCTGATGATGCAAGTCGTCTACCACGTCGTTTACATCGTGCTGCGACGTACACTAGCCAGCCAGGTACGACTGCCGCCATCACAGTCGCTTCTTATTTAATATAAATGTGGTCAGAGATAGATTAAAAGGTAAAGGTTTGGGTCGCTATAGCGCTGTTTAGGCCTACATGAGTCAGAATCGTGACCGGAAGCGCTTTACAAGCTCGGAAATAGCAGGTTTTTTGGCATTAGCTAATGATACCGCAGCGCACTATGCGGCCATTTATTGCCCGCGTCAGTGAACAATTTGATTCACGGTCTGTAGCTAGCAGACATACTACCGATCGCCACCAAAATTGAACCGATTGTTTTAACCGCCCAATCTATGCTAAAAATTATCACATAATCTTCGTAACTCTTTGAGTAATATTGCGAGCAGATAATGACGCAGACAGGGTCAGAACACAGATCTGTGGGCTTTTGGATTTTATTTTGAGATAGCTTTAGTACCACAACCGCACTAGTCTTCATGCTTTTCTGAACAGTTTCATTTCAGTTGCACTATACTTTGCGACAGTGTCATATTAAAATAGTCAACAAATTGATTTAATTGACTGACTTAGTAAGTATTCAGCCTTACATCACAACTGCAAAGTAAGCTATATAAGCTACGCGGAATACAAGAAGTGGAAGAGCCGGAAGATCACTGTCAAAGACTGCTGACGCTGAAGAAGGACTTCGCTAATGTAACCGCGAAGCCGAGCGTAGTGACATGCCAGTTTGCACCCAGAGAGAGGGGGACAAAGAGTGCGTCGAAATGGTAAGACAAACAGAGGACATAAAGGGTTATCAGTGCTTAGTTCATGAGGCCGCCTACGCTTGTACATCGGGCACGGCAAGCTGATGATGTGTTATGCATTTGTCATATAGCTTTTTGTACAAGAAATCTGCAGCAAATCATTTTTATATTTATAAACAATACACCATGTCGAAGTTTTAAACTGATATTAGGCCTATATGATTCGAGCTTATGGACCAGGATAATATACGTTTTTTTTAATTTTTAATTGCCATTTTACTTTTCCGTTTGTAACAAACCTTCAGGTTTGATTCGCTGCATTATTATGTCACATTTACTGCACGCGCCTTTATTAAACAATGGTGATTTGTATTCATATTTTTAATTATAACGAGATACGAGACTGTATTGTAATGTCAAACAGAGAACAGTTCATCTAGGCTACCGTGCGAGTGTCCATCTGTAACTGTAATCACGTGCGTTTATCAGTTAATAATGAAAGATTACTGACTTACTTACTTGTTTAATCCAAACTTCTGTTGCCAGATTTGCTAGAATCAAATGCTGGCGGCTTTTAAAATTTTAGTGTATTATTTACGTCATCATTGTCGTGCATCCTCACAGAAGCGATGCGATTTAACGTGATATAAGTGCATGCTAGAGTGTAAAACATGCTAAAACTAAGAATAATTTTTTTTCAAATTCTATTCAAGGTAGACGTTTTCGTATCACCAGTGCATATGTCACAAGCTACAGCCAGTACGGACAGAAATTCTCTCCCACTCTCCCCCAGCGGGTCCATCCTTTCCTCGCCATAGCGTGACGTAATTATGAACACCTTCATTCGCCGACGGCAGATACAATCAAACGCTACAAAAGCACACAATACAAGATAAGCCTACGGTAAATTACAATGAACACGTGACAGACAGACAGACAGACAGACAGAAATTATTGGATGACCCCTCACGCGACCAATGCAAAATGTCAGATTCAAATCTAATCCAATCCACCCTATAGCAGCAGCATAGTGTCCCTGACCTGTTCATTTGTTTGCATTCTGTCTGGTAATTAGTCGCCTCGACGTACTAAGATTGACTACAGTGTCGTTCGTGTGAACACCGGTGCCACAGTCTGTCGTGCAGGCATCTACGTACGTTCGCAGCAGCCAGCTGATTTCGTTCGCGTGCTTTATTGCCGTTTAAAATACGCAACAGCCACAGTCGACTCTAAACGCACCCGCTAAATGTACACCGCGACTCGAAACAAGAAAATCATATCGGCGATAATCGGCCCAGTGTTGGCATATTATACGGCCGTCCGCGCAGGCCGGCTAAAACTAGACCAACACAAAACACAGAACAGACAAAAACACAACAAAATCACAATTATGCTATTGTATGAATAAAACATAGGAAACAAGTGATATGGCAGTTGTTGTGAGCAAATAGGATTATGTTATATACTTTTGTTAATTCATTCTTCGTCAAATGCTGATATCTTTTCATTTTTACTGACTCGTTAAGTAGGAAATTTGCAATATAATTACATGTCGCTATACTAACTTGAAAAATGTTAGTTTTCAACAACTGCAAGGCAGCAGCTGAACATTTGCGCGCTCGCCAAAGAGACTGGAGCGTAAATTAGTAATATTAAACCAAGAACAGCAACAATGAATAACTAATCGCAATGCCAGACTTAGCTTTTTAAAATAGTTGCGAATGATGGTTTGATTTACTGATAAAAAGCAAGACCAAAAATCACAGAATCGTTGACAGTACTCATTCGCTGCAATTAAACATAAGTTTATTAGTACAGCAAAGACGCCTTCTTTGCACGAAAACGACATTCAGTTATTCGACAAAATATTGACATACGCTGATTTGATTTGGAGACTGCATTTGCCGTTTGCTATAATTAGGTCTTGGGCGAGTTTTCCACAACAAGACGGTGCTGCAGCATGCGTGGCACGCTAGTTTTCTGGCATTAATATTTCACACGGTAGTGCAGCAACACGTTTATGAGTGACGGCGGAATCTTTAATGACGTTTTATCGCAGTCTTCCTGCCGATTGCGCCAGTGGAAACGTTTCGAAAACCGGTCAATATTTGGCAAAATATGGTTACACAAAGCAAAGAAATCGGCATGCCATGTGCTGTCGTGTATACGGCCGTCCTTCTTGCAACTGTATCGTGCGCACTCACTGCGCCTATAGTGTGCAGTGGGCGATGAAACCGCCCAACGCGCGATCCACTAGCCATAAGTTAATGTTTACATGGTGCAGGCTTGTGTTTCATTTTCTAGAGATTTTTCGATACCCAATGACCCCAAACTTTAACAGTCTGATATGAGAATTGGCACATTCGGTCACACCGGTTAGTGGTTACTCCAGTCCTAAAATTGAGAAAAGTTAATACCAACTTGTCTTTTTCTACGCCTTTTGTGTACTCGAACTAAGAGTTCGCACAAAACAGACAGACGGACGGACGGGTAACACCCGTAATGCAGCATATTAGAACGACCACGCAATAGCTTGGATTCCCTGACTTACGCTGTAACTGTTCGACGTCTACGTGCGAAATTATTTCCACGCTTTCAACCCATGACGTACAGGCAAAAATGGACTGTCCAGCTGTTACAGCTGCTGTGATAGTTCACGCCAGATCTATATATTATTCATTCAACGTCTTGCATATTGCAAATAATAATATATTATTCATTAAACCCATCGTCTGTTGTGCGTCCGTCAGCACAGCATAAGAGGGGAAGATGAAACTCAACTTGCCTCTCTTGGTCACCGCTTTTTTTCTATCAATACGACAGGACCGAATTCCCTCTAGGACAGAATAGAAATAGTAAAATAATTTGTCACGACAATATTTGTATTGCTGTCATCATAGCACTGCCATGTCAGAATTTACTTTGTTCGGCTGATATTTATTCTAACAGCTTTCTAATAATAAGGATTAGAAAATTTTCAACATAAATTCAACGGCATGAGCGCTGTGTAAAATCTGAGTATTGTATTACCTCATGAGAAAATCTCTAGTCTAGCAGTTCAGCTTTAGTGCTTTACGTCTCTGTGATCATCAGTTCCAACTGTCCAGCTGTAATTATATATCTTCTCTTTTTGTCCAAGTTTGCGAAGCTTTGTCTTGGTTGTTTTTTGTGTTTATTTTGCATTTATTTTATGTTTACAGCCTTGCTTTCTGGTAACGTCAGGCGTAACTGAGACTAAGTCGCTAATGTTGCATAAGGCTCCTCCTAAGACAATTATTCGTTTAACGGTGTACTTACTTTTAGAGTACCCGTAACTCAAAGATACATCAACGCTACAGAAAACAGACAAACAGACAAGCGGACGGACAGACACCTTACGACGGCAATACGGCCCTTTGCAAACGTTATCAGCCGGTTTGACCATTGTAACAGCACGCTGGCTTATATACCTGACTACCACACGCGATTTCTCAATAGCTCAAAGTGCCGCTGCACTGTTCGTTTTTGGAATTCCAGGATGCCACGATCACTTCGGCGGCTCGCGGAAAGCCAATATTTCACTTTTTCGATTTGTTGCGTATTTGTCGCACAACAGTTTAAACGGCTGTTAAAGACACTTTTGTTCGGATGTTTGAGAGCGCGCCGCATTGTGGTTAACTGTTAAATTGGGCGTTTTAAGTCATCTCACCTATTTACTTACTGACTTACAAACACGCTGTACAACAGGCTGTGCGCCTAGTCCACAACTATGCCTAATCTAAGTTAGTGGAGTTTACATGTACGTCTCATTAGCTTGCATTGTCTGCAGAGAGAATCGTTTTCAAAGTCGTCGTTCAATATATTGAGTCTTAGCGGCATCGCACCGAGTTATCTGCGATTGTACTTCATCGTCGTCGCAGATGTGTCGATAAAGACTTTGGTGGCTTAATGGCGGCGCCAGCTATGGGGCTACGGGGCTGCGTCCCTCAAATGTTGGCCAACCCCACTTTTCTTAAGTTGGGGGCTAAAGCCCAACCGCATTTTGGTGTGAAAATGTTCGTACGACAACCTCAATGGATAATTCATTGTCACTGAACCTTAAGCTTGGCTTCCATCCAACACAATTTCTTTTTCTTTCAAAAGCTTGTCTTAGACGTAGCCGTTGTCAACGCAACGCACGCAACTAACGCATGAGATCACGCAACGAACGCAGCTGACGTAAACGACGCAACGGGCGAAATATATAATGATAGAAACGTTGTTCGTTCTTGAGTTGCGCCCTTTGTGCGTTGCGTTGGATAGACCAGTAATGGTACTACACGTTAGAATTTAGCCAGTTAGTTTAAAGCAACGGTTCATGGGACTGGTCTACGTATGTCATTATCATTAGCTGCGGCGCACGAAACGCGGAAATATCCTCCTAGCTGCCGCACATGCGTTTTGTGACGCTTAAAATGCGTCAAATTCAATTTCGAATATATTGCGGTATACGCTCTTCCCATTTTCTACTCCCCTCAACGCCTGCGGTGTCTCGATCTGGTGGTCACCTTGTCCTATGGCCTCTTCCTAGCCTCCAAGTTTTAACTTCTAGTGCGGCCGAAGGATGGGGTCACTTCACAGAACGGGTTCTTTCGTTGTCGAACCATTGTCTGAAATACATCATTTCAGTAAAACTGCTAACGCTATAATGTTATGCACGTGTTTGTCTACATTATAGACAATTAAGACTCAGCACATTTGCCAAAAATGTTGCAAATTGTCCAAAGCGTAAAAATTATCGGTTCTGTGCTCGAGATGTAAAACGTCACTGCGTAATTCGAACGGAACGACCTGCCAACTGTCGTCACATCTGAAGAACAGACTCTGAAATCCGCAGAGAGAGACAGTGTCTTGTGTCATTTCTGTCACGTTACACTCATCTAGCAAGCTGTAAATATTGATGTGAGCTGAACAGTGTACCAGAAAAAAAACTTGCTGTTGTCGCGACTATCATTTACAAATTTACTGCAGGTTACCATGGTATGGCTTTGCTGTTTATGTCATTGGCTTTGTACTTTGTGCCCTTGTTTAGAATTATTTTTAGCCACATTAATTGCCAGATGTTATTACTGCCCGCGTAAGCGACGGCAGTATTGTTTTTCGGCATTGTCACTAAGTTTTTTTGCTTTAATTCTGTTTACGTTATAACTCGTAAATCGTTGTCCGTAGCTTGATGAAATTTTTTACAAAAATATACTTCGCCAACGTTTAGAAACGTATTGAGTTTTAAGGTCATAAGTCAAAGATTAAGGTTACATGTTTTTTTTTGTTTTCAGATGTGTTTTACCCGAGGGCAATATTTAAGGCAATACTTAGCATTGATCTAGGTTAATTTTAGAAATTTGTGATTATTATTTTTTATCGAAAAATAAATACTTTATGCGATTAGTTTAATCTAAAAGTATTACTCGAGTTTAATTTCGGCATCGAATAACTCGAGTACTTCAGTATGGCGCATCTCTAATTGCAATGGCTCAGTATTTCAACGCTGTTTAGTTTGTAACCCAACAGAGTCGTATACATCAGGACCATCGATCGGCCATGCACTCAGCCAAAAAATGCTATAGACTAAACACGTTTGCTGTTTAGCCCAAACTCCACTATTTCAGTTTGATGTAATCTTATTGGATAACAGGCCCGTCGAGAGGGAGAGAAAAGGAAAGTTTTCCCTGGACCCCGCGACGTTTTGGAGCCTCGCCGTCGCTCAAAAAAGTACACCAGAATGCGCCATTTAGAAAAACAAAATTTTAAAAACATTTTCGCGAGAATGTTTTTTCCGGATCTCTCGACGTCTCTGTTGAGTAATAAGTCGTAGGCCTACAAAAAGCTTTGAATTTATACAACGTCTGGACATGTTAGTCTACCGTGTATTGTTAAACTGGTTTGTACGCTTTTGATTTGATATGAAACTGGTGTACAACTTGTTGTAAATGAATATGTTGTACAGTATGTTCTACAACATGATGTACAACGCAGCCTATGCAACATATCGAAAAAAGTGAAAATGGGGCTGAATTAGTGGCTAGCGAGGGGTATGCGGTCCAGCAAAAACGAATTTTTGGCGCAGTCTAAAGCCGGAACTCCACTGACGTCAAAAATCGAAAGCCTACAGCAAACCTATACAAGCTTGTTGTAGCCTATACACTATTGTCACATTACGTGCAACAAACAATGTTAGGCGCGAACTTGAAACGTATCTGTTTCAATGCTCAACGGGGGCACAATGTGACATTTTGCAAAATTGCGATGTGGAAATAACCGTATTGAACTAAACTCAGCTAAAACAACAGCAAGTTGCACAAAAAGTCCATAAAAAGTTGCAAGTTTACAACAAATCCAAAATATCTTAACATGTCAAGATGTCATACGGCTTGTTGTACGACTCTTTTTGAAGAAGTCTCTAAGTGGAGTCCGGGCTTAATAGCATTGTAGTTTCCGCTATACAAAGTGTCTTTTACTGCGGTTTAATGGTCTTCAGTCTGTCAGCGGTTGACACTACGGACAGACGCCAGACGAGTGCCCGCCATCAGAGACTCAACACAGTTTATAAACCTGGAAGTGGGAGCAAATTCTCCATAGCAAAAAATGGTGCCGTAGGTTTTTAGTTTTTTAGAGAAAAGCGAAGTTGGTATAATATAAAGCTTTAGTTATGTCAATTTCTTTTTTAGTTTGTTTCTAAATGCGCTTGTCTTTTCTCAGACTCCCTAGCTGTGTTTTGGGGAAAGCCTCGAAAAGGAAACAGGAAAAGGGAGGAGAGAAGAAAAGAGGGGAAAGAGGAAACGGGAAAAGAAAGTAGAGAGGGGAAAACTTGTTTTAGGGGCTTAAGGGGATAAAAACCTCTCTCGGCATTTTGTGTCATGGGATCACGTTTCTAGGATCTATGATGATGGCTTAGTGCCGCCTCTTATGCAGGAAGCTGCAAATCATTCACTCTGATTAATGAGTGTGCCACTTTGCGCTAATGTTCTACCACAAAGCTATTAGCTGAGTGACTGGTAATGATTTTTAGCAAAAACATGCGTGTTCTTAGACAATGAACACAGTTTAGTTTGTAATCAAAATTAATGATTAACCAATCGCGCATTTTTGAATAAGTAACTGGTAAAAGTTTTTTCATCTATATCGATACCGTTAATTTGACCAGTGTCGCTTCGTTTTTTGCGATTAACGGTTTGTCTTGGCGGATCGTAAACTGAGCGCCAAACAGTAGGTCTGCTTCCGGACATGTAGCCGACCTTTTGTCGGTGGCACGTCCAATGGACTAGCGGGCCGCAAATCAGCTCCTGAATCATTGCGACACGCACAGTGCAATACGTTGTCCGGAGTATCTTCGTGACTTGTGTAAGCAAACGATTGTTCAGATCGATTGCGGTGTGATAGAATTTGAAATCAAACATCATGAGTTTTTGGTGTCATTCGATCGGCTTTTTCACTCATAAGTCACAATAGGCCTAAGCTGTGCGGTGTCGCGTAACTAATTTTTTCGTCGTCATCATATAGGCAATTTGTATACACTGTATCTGTGTGGCTACTTCTCGTCGCGTTTCAGGCCGTTGTAACATGTTAAGGCGACAACTAGCTCTAAAATACTTTTGATAGCGTTCTAGTGCAAACTGATTTAGAAATACATTAGATTTAGTAGGCGCAGCTGCGTCAAATAAAATGACCACTTTCCGTTCTGCACTCACAAATGTTTTTTCTTCGTGTTGACAATTTTAACACATTTCCCCGACGTTAATCACGTGCATGCTGCCTACAATACGAGTGCACAAGTGTATACCATTGCAAATTTTTTGAATACACAGAGCTCCCGATATTTTTGGTTCCAAGCAGCATCTCGCTAATGTCTGCTAATTATAATCCTGCTTTTCGCGAAGACTCATTAATAAGCGTGATGCTCGATCATAATCTGACAAGACCGGACAATCGTTCATCATCCATCACGCCGCATCGCGCATATTTCTACTACACGTTAATCTTGTTAGCGCCAGCCAGGCACTGTTCGTTAAACGAACATTCTCTTTTAAGCCAAAACGGACATTTTATTTCCGGCCCGCATTCTCTGTCATCCCCTCCTTCTATAGCAACCTATTCCAGTGACTCGGGGGATCAAGTCTTTTTTCTTACTTTAGCGCAGAATAAATTAATTCACAATACGATGCAATATCATCGCGCAAGTTTTCGAGCATGGACAAACGTCCATGAGCCCTAATAGAAGTTAACGGTTGTATGTGCTCTACAGAAAAGTTTGGTTATCGTGCCTGCATTTAAAAAAACCAGCGTCATTACGCGGCCATCCGATTAAGCCGCATTACGTTTTGCTTTGTCCCATACGTGTTTTTAACTTGACGACAACAACGCAAAAACAAAAATATTCCAGGTCAGAAATAACTACTGTTTCAATTTTCGGTTTAAAAAGTCAAAATTAGAGCTACTAGACGGAGGCTGCGCGTATTTATGTCGGCACTGGGTATAGTGAGCATTTTCCGTCGGTCCCTAACTGTCTACTTGAGCGCCTTAGTTTTATCAAGTTTTCACCCGCAACTCAATACCATCAAATAACATCCTGCATAGCTTGAGTTAAGACGGGCGCGTTCACTTGTGTCTGGTGGCAGGTAGCACAGTGTAACCCCAGGATGTGACAGGTGACGCTCTGTAGCTCTGAGATGAGTTGCAGTGAATATTTTCTAAACACACTCGGTCTAACTTTTAAATCTGTTGTAATCTGTAGGCAACTGCCAGCACACCTGTTGACGTAATAGTGTCGTCATCAGCATGCGTCATCTACCTTTTATTACTTATCACCTCGGTCACGTGTTCACGCTACAGCCGCGCCGGCACCCTCATCGCCGCCTGCTATTGGCTGGTCGCCGTGACGTCATTGCTGGCGTCACCGTCCGGCGGCGGTCACGTAACCATGGTTTATTACGTCATAGTGACGTCGTATGCCATGCTACCGGTGCGGAGGGGGGCTCACTGTGTGGCGCTCGGGGTGATAACGGGATTGGTTCACCTGGCTGTCTTTACCTTGATCACCGCGTTACAATCTACCGATCAGCTTGCTTCACAGGTAAACGCTCATTATGTTTTACTTTAAATACTAAAATTATAAAATTATTGTGGTTAGGGCTATTATTCGGCCGTCCCAATTGGACTTTATCTGTTTGCCTGTCTGTCCATCCGTCTGTCTCCCTGTCTTCCCGTCCGTCTCGTATAAGCTTCTGACTCCAAAAAAACGTAGGAAAGCCAAGTTGACGTAAAAATTTCCCGAAGCGGTAACAACTGCCAATATGTCGTCACTGTGTGGCAGGACGACAGATTTTTCTCGTTTTGGACATTTTTGCATAAAATACAGTGATGTGGTATATAAGTAACACAACCAACCAAGTTACTCTACGCCGAGACCGGTTAGTACCTGGATAGGTAACTGTCGGAAGACGGATATGGGGTAATCTCGGTATGAACATTCTTTCCTGGATGGGTGTAGTGTGTACCAGCGAAAACTGGGGCGTAAACAAATACATCACGCGATGCATAAGCGTGGTCTTGTAGTGTAAACTGGTGTCTGTCTGAAGGCTAAAGAGGGGGATCGGCGCTGCTCGATGATTCTTGCGGCTCCGGTAACAATTTACGTTACATACCTCCTACGTTTTGTTTCCGGACGGCTGCGCAGTCCGATAAACCATAGATTAGGCCGTAGATCCCAGAACTACATTTATGCAGGATTAAGACGCGGATTAGAGAGATAAACCCATTTTACTATCAGATTAATCCGACTCTCTTTGACGTAGTTTATGCGTTGGGCATGACGTAGGCCCACTGTGCAATACAACATGCAGATCTATAGTCGTTTTAAGTGGTGATTTTGTAAATCGAGTTTTGAAGCGTATATTACACCTATACTGGGAAGCAGTAACCTGCACAAAAATCTGCAAAGAAATTTTATGCATACTGTCATGTAGACTATATCACTGCTGTTGTGCTTTGTTAGGTTATGACTAATTTAGAACAGATTTTTGTGTCTATGTGAATTTTAAAAAATTGCTAAAATATTTAGTTGTTTGTTCTCTTTTTTGCTTATTCTTTGCTAACAATATTTTCTAATAATACTGTGACTGGTAAGTTATGATTAAGCGTGTCTAACTTCTTTAAAAACTTCTTAACCTGTTTTTATCTTTAATTTTGTTTTTTGTTTACCGTTGTCTTTCTGCCTTGTTTGTTTGTTTGTTTGTTTGTTTGTTTGTTGTTTTGTTAAGGCAATAGCAAACGTTGCGATTTTCACGTGTGCTAACGTGATCAAATTTCATCCATCGATCTTTTAACTCAAAAACAAAAATTGCGCAGAATCAAACTTTTTAGAACGTTTTTTATAGCACATTTGCAATTCAACAGGTCAAATTTTTATGTTATCGGACGTTGAAAACGGACGGCTGCGTACGTGTCAGCACTAGTTGTGCCGATATGAAACTTCTTGTCCAAAACTCCCCCAACCACTTCACTCATGCACGCTAAGTTCGTATTTTGTTGTTGCCGGTGTTGAGGTAATGGCGAACGTTGCTGTGCTGGCCTGTGCCAATGCGGTGGGTCTTCATCAGCGAATGCTGACCGACAGTCGACATCGACGAACTTTTACTCACATCCGCAGCTACATCGAGTCACGAGTCAAACTCGAGAACGAACGACAACAACAGGTTAGTACCGATACAGTAGTAGTGATAGTAGGTCTAGTAGTAGTATAGTAGTAGTAGTAGTATGCTTATATAGGTGCAATTATTGTCTACCGATGAAGTTTACAACTAACTCAAAGCTTGCCGATTGAGGTTCAGATCTCACTCGGATCATTTCCAAGCAACGTTGAGTAAGTTGCTGACTACTGTGTTACCTCCGCTTAGCAATTTTTCGGTCCCGTCTCAAAAGCCAGCTGTTCGGCATTTCATACCATTTCCCTTGTGACTGTATGTACACTGTACAGTTCATGCGCAGTGACGCTTGTTGCTCCGGACAATATAATCGTTTTTGTTTACTTACTTTATTACAGTAGGCCCTATGCTTAAACCAACTTTTAGCTAGCTCTTTTTCTTCTGAATGTTGGATCAGTAGGATTCTTTGGTTAGCAGCTGTATTAAGTATTTTGTATTCTCCAGATGGCATTACCATTTTTAGCGGAGGTTTGAGGTCTTTGATCGCTTCTGGCTGTGATGTTGACGTTGATTTGCTTACAGGAACAGTTGCTACTGAGCGTGCTGCCCGTGCACGTGGCCGTGGAACTAAAAAATAAGATGTTACACCGACTGCGGGTTAGCAGTAGCGAGTCACAGCACCAGCAACATAGCAGACAACAAAAGTCAGCTTACGGACGCTTCCACGACATGTATGTCAAGGTCCACGAAAATGTCAGGTAATTCAAGAGATAAACACAAAAAACAGCTTTTGTATACAGCTTAGTACGGTACGTGCAAAAAATAAAGTGTATTGAATTTGATGCTGATTGGAAAATTGTCCCAAGCGCCTCTTATCAGTTATTCCAATTATCTGATTAACTGCTTTCATTATCTAAATGACTGCGTAACGCGTTAACTGCAAATAACGTCAAACGTTCTGCTAATAAAAACGCAAAAACAGAAAGGGAGTTCTGTTTTTGAAAGAGCAAGAAAGTCTTCTAAGCAGTGAAATGTAAAACGAAGTATGAAGTAGTGATGGTATTAAAATATGTACATGTAAATGCTTAGGTGTCGAATTAGGTAAGTTTTGAATACCACTATTCATTACAGAGCGTACACGAAGCGTTTTGTGATGCAGTCTTTTATGACAATTTTAAAAACTTATTTTAAGCATTATAATAAAATTTATTTGTTTTTCTGCAGTTGGTGAAACCAGGCGGCTTAATTTTTCACAGCCTACATTGTAAATTTATCATAGAAAACTTATTGTGCTCAATGATAAACAAAGGATTTCAGGAATATCGGTAAGCTATAAAATTAGTATTGTATCTAATGGTCTCACGTATGTTTTTTTAAAAATTATTCTGTTTAATAGTAGTGATAACAGTTTTTTTACGCGCGACAGCAGAATGCTACGCGCGTCTTAGTCATGGCCTGGGCGTATGTGTGTGTGTCTCTCCGTCTGTCACACTCTGCGATTGTATCAAAACGGTGCAAACTACGATCACGAAATCTTCACTGTGGGATGCCACAAGAACTCTAGTTCATTGTAACAAAATTTCATGCTTCTGGGTGAGGGGTTCCCCTCTAACAATGGCGTGAAAAAGAGGTATTTTCTAAAAGACGTTATTTTGCCGCTATTGGCTCGTTGAGTGTAAAAAAGGTTGCATATAGAGCCAGACATGCTGCATATCGTAACAAGCACTGGTGACAGGCTTTTTATCTTTATTAACATCGATGACCTTGAACGAAATAGGGGTTTTAGTGAATTTTTCGCAATTTTTGGCTGCAGCGCACATTTCAAGAATAAATTGCAACAAAATGGCTTTAGATAGATCAAGACAACCTGCACATAAAATTTTCAGCATTAAATGCAGATTTTAGCTGTTCAAGTCCCGACCCCCTAGATTTAAGAAGGCCTGCGCAGGTGGGCGTCAAAGAAAAGTACCCCCTTAAAAAGTGGTAATTTTACCACTATTGTTTCGTCTAGCGTGAAAACAGTTGCACGCGGCACAGACATGCTACTTATCATAACAAGCACTAGTGACGAGCTTTTAAATGGTGTCAACATCGATGGCCTTAAATGACCTTGAATAACCTTGAACCCCCAAAAAGGGATTTTTAGTGTTTTTTTGCAATTTTCGACTGTGGGGCCTATTTCAAAAGTGAATTGCGCCGAAACGGCTGGAGATAGACCTGGACAAGCTCAGTCAAGTTGTGTATGAAATTTTTAGCACAGAACGCACATTTTTAACAATCTCAGTTTCGACCTTCTGGATTCAAAGAGTCTTCCACACGGAGGCTTCAGATTTGGTTACTCTTTCAAGACACACTGTTATTTTATTGCACGCTGTAAACTGATTGCCCAAGTGGTATACCGCTGCTGTCGCGCGTTACGTGAGCTTTTGCTTTTTTCAAATACTTCTTTTACTTTTCAGGCCTACGACCCATTCTGTACATATTATATGCGGTATGCTTCAATGTTTGTTAGCATTCTGTACGCGGATATTGTCAACTTTACAACGATGGCGTCCGACTGTACAGCTCCAGTGCTTGTGCGCATGCTCAATGAACTTGTGGGAAAGTTCGAACAACTCGCGCGGGCAAGTCATTCCACAACTCTCCTTATTGTGCAGTCGCTCGCTGTCTTCTCGTTAGGCGGACTCGCTTTTGCAGCGCAGGCGAGTTCGCCCATTTCTACACATTTTCCCGTTGCGTAGCCTGTCCGTCTGTCGTCTGTCACATTTATGCACCCTGCTTAAACCGTTCGACGGATTCAGATGCCATCTGGCAGGTACATTTGTGGGGTTCAATTAACGACACTATGTGTTAGGTGGGGTCCTAACCCCAGCGGAAAGGGAATATGAATTAAACCCTGGCTTATCGAAACCCAGCCAAAACATGCAGTTGTAACTTTAGCCAAACCGTCAATCTTAATCTGCCACAGAGCAAATAAATATAAAAAGTTGAGTGAACGTGCCACAATGATTCCGTTTTTTGGCCATTTTTGTTCTTGTCGTTTCTACTTGTATCCGCTGACATACTGTCATAATTATAACTGCAATAGCTGCTTTGAAATATTTTTTTGTTTTTTTTTTGGCTAACCCATACGCCACATAGCATTATTAACTTTCTGTGATTTGTGATACATTATTTTTGTGTAGGCCTATTGGGAGCACAGTGCATAATTGCGCTTGTCAGCACTTTTAAGCGTAGTTCAAAAGCCAAACTGTTTGACATTGCCTACAGTAAACGTGAATACCAAGCCTATATAGTCTCTGTCAGTATTTGCATTTGATTCGTTCGCGAGGTATAAACGTGTTTCGATCGATCGCTGTTAGCTGCGGCGTTAGCTGCAGGGCAAGGAGTGTTTGAAGTCTTGGCTCGTGAGTAGCGAGCGCTGCGTGATTTTGTGTCATGTGTCGCACGTGTACTTGCAGAAGAACGACTGTCTACGCATCAAGATGCTCGGTGACTGCTACTACTGCGTTTCCGGTCTGCCAATCTCACGTCCGAATCACGCTCGCAACTGCGTCTGTATGGCACTCGACATGATCAACGCCATCAGGTTCAGTACCGTCTTTACCTGCATGTGACCTTTGAATGACCTCCAAACAAGCGATCACGTCGGCCCAGTGTCGACATGAAAAGCAGCCGTCTGCTCACACACATCAGTCTAGCTTATTCTGAATTTTTATTGAAAGTCCACTTTTACGTTGTGTATGACGTATAAGGGTTTATGGTAAACCAAGTCGTCATGTAAGCGGTGTTTACACGAGATATGTTTCAACACGGTCTGCAGTGTATTATGCGTGTGTATGGAGGCATAATACACAGTAGATTGTGTTGAAACGTATTTATTTCATGACTGTGGTCGACGGCAAATTTTGCCTGAAAATGGGTGCTGTACGGTTTACCCAGTTTACGAAATCGTTATTTTACCGCTATTATCCCTTTTAGCGTCATAACGGTTGCATATAGACACAAACTTGCTGCTCGTGTTCCCCAGATGACAGCACAATCCTAAGCAAATGTTTGAGGCCTCTGATAGCTGCTAGTAATCATACGGCCTTACTGTATTGCAGAGACGTGCGCGAGGCAACGGGCGTAGACGTGAACATGCGAATAGGCGTCCACACGGGGTTCGTGCTGTCTGGCGTGGTGGGTCTTCACAAGTGGCAATACGACGTGTGGTCAGACGACGTTGTCATTGCTAACCACATGGAGTCCACCGGAAAACCCGGGTAATTAAACAAGGACATTGGCATTTATATTTTGTTCTGTGTCTAAAAACTTACTTTAGAGTCTTTTTATGTCATTTGTGTCTAGTTTTTGTTAAACGCTGCTGCCCATTCAATTCTGCAGGAGGCGCTGTATAAAAATAATTGATTGATTGGTTGATTATTTAAAATTATCATTATCATAACCACCATTTTATAATTTTTATTTGGCACCTACAGGTTACAATACAACAAAGCATTAATGTTAATCAGACGGGAACAACCAGACAGACACCGCACTTAAAGTTTCTTTGAATAATAGCACAAAAAAGTAACGCACGCGAACAACAAGCAGGAGACAGTGCAGAAATGGTGAAGGAAATCACTGCACAAAAGAAGGCAGATTGACTATTTTATAACACTATCTACTAAAAACATCGCCAGTCTTTCACTTTCATTATAGTCCATTTGACCTTGCAACGACCTTTATTGATCGCACGACGCAATTGAATGTCATCTACGCAGCGCAATCAATTGCGTCTGTAGGTTTATCTGTAGTAAGTTACAAACTAAGTAAACGTGAAGCTATATAGCGCATAATCCATTCCGTAGTGCCTCAGCTTCGCTGATACAGAATACTCGGAATGATGGGACTATAAAGCACGTCGAACCAGTGAATTATTGCGTTAATAGGCAACAATCAATGAATGTCCGCCACATTTAGGGCCTATATCAGTAGAAATGTTTTTAAATTCTGGCACAGAATCGAGCGCGCAGGTGTTAGGCTTACGACGCTAAAGTGAATGAAGTTATTCTGTTCGCGTTATTGCTTATTTGCAGTTATTTACAATAACGAACAACTGAGAAATGCTGCGAACGCTTTCAGCTATGCTAAATTGATACCAGCCAGTATTTTAGCTGCATTACTCATGAGGGAAAATGAGTTTCGATGAAATTTTGTGGAAAAGGCTGATGGAAAAAAACTAACGAATATCGGTGTAAGTATAATCGACGAAGAAACAGATTAGCCTAGACTTTGGTGGCGATGCATGACGTCGATGTAGGCTTGTGCGTGACTTAGATACGTGTTCCTCAATTAGTTAATTAGTTTAGATTATTAGTTTGTTTCGCGTTAAATAAAAGTCGGTTAAATAACGACGCTTTAATTTTGTTTGGTAGGCCTATTACCAACACCTTACACACTGATGCAATTATTGACTGATATAGTTTGTCATTTTTCGCATTTCGTCTTACCGGATATTGTGCGTATTTAAACGAGTCATGAAATTGACCATTAACTGTTAGCGACTAAAGTATGACATCAAATAGTTATAAGCAATAAAGTCAGCAGCAAGAAGTGCTGTATAATGTCTAAGGGAGTGATGAGTGTTGATTGGTTTAAAACATCACTGTTCCAGCAGGCTTTCTCAGTTCTTGTATTTCTTATTTCCTGTAGCTTAGTCAGATTGCGTCTAAGCTTGTACGCCACTGGTTACGTTGTGTAAGCGGTTGTATTTTGATTGATCGATTGGCTGCTGGTTGCTATAGACGCGTGCACGTATCCAAGGCAACGCTCATGTTGCTAGGCGACGAGTTCTGCGTCGAGTCGGCAGATGGCGACACTCGCGACTCGTATCTCGTTGAACGAGGAATAGAGACCTTCTTCATCATACCTCAGTCTCAGACACCGCAGCTTCCTGCTTACAGGGTATAGTGTAACAGTTGTAGTAGACTACTAGACTATGTGGTAGTAGAACGTCGGGATCATGCCCAGAAGGGAAGGCCATTAGACATCATTTGCGAAGTAGATACTCTTACTGACGTATACTAACAGAGCGTGAATCGGTCACAAATTTCGTTTGCATTTGATTTGACGTAAAAGCCTTGATTGTCTGTAAGTAGGCCTACTGTATAACGAGACGTTTTCGCACGCAAAACCAATAAATAAATAAATAAATCTACTGTTACTTCGGAATCGCATGCACCGTTTTAAGAGATTAATTTATGTTCGTTAAATCTATCGCGTAGGCCTAATGTGGGAGTTAGCATAAGATAGGTCCTGGGCCTAAAACAAACAGTTTAGGCTTAATGGTGTCTCTGTACTTTTGTTGAAACGATATATTAAACACTACTAGACACAAATTTACCAAACTTTCAGCACTGATGCATTCTGGAACAGAGATAAACTTTTTGTTTTGAAATTTTGAGTTTAGAAAGTAAAAGTTGAAGGTGACGTTAAGGTCAACTATGTTGAAAACTGCACTTTTTGGCGATGCTAAAACGACGATGTCTTGGGTATTACTGGACACCGTTTTACGAAACATCTAAAATTGATGTATTATGAGACAAAGACTTTTGGTTGGGTCACATATGTGAGTGAATTACTGTGGCCTGCCGAGGCATCCACAGGAACTCTGGAGCGTCGAAGTATCATTTAGTTATCAATCATTTTAAGTCGAAATTTATGACGGCTAGACAGTCGCCTGATTCTCTGCAGCTTTGTAGTGAGTGATTTTTTATTTGCGAAGAATGGAAAAGAGGAGTTAATTATGTAACGTGCTTTTGCTGTTTTTTTTTGGTATTTCATTCGTTTATCCAGTTTCTATAGTGCCTTGTATTATGTTGCTATTGTAATTTTATGCCGCCTAATGGCGTAGTGAATGACTTATTGTTGTGGCATGGCACACAGCGTAGTATGATGCGATGCCACGTAACTGACGATGACAGTCGTCTGAGGTTCATGCGAATGAGCAGTTACCTGTCTTCGTGGGGAGCCGACCGGCCTTTCGCACATCTCGACAACGCAAACAACCTCGCCAATAATATCGCTCTCACGGTACGATCGACGATTGTAGCCCATACCGGTACTGCACTAGAAGTACAATTTGTAAGTAGGTAAGTTAGTAAATTGCCTTTATTTGCAAGTGTCAATTGCACAAGCTTTACATGAATAACACACGCCAAGTTACAAAGTTACAAACATGCCGTAATAGTAGTTTTGACGGTAGAAAGAATTATCATGAACGCAAGGTCTCGAGTTATACGTTTGAGAATGGAGGAGGAAAGGCAATGGTGGCGTGTGATGTTGCCGATTTCGTAGAAACTTGCGGATTTACTATAACACGTTATAGGCCTACAGCAAATTCGAAACATTTCTATATATTGTTGCATAATTTTTCTACAAGTTTTTTTGAATACAGTAGTGGAGTTTGAGTCATTAGGCAACTTTTTTACCACAGCTTGGGAGTACATGCATACAAATATTATTCAGTTAAATGTACAGTGTAGGCCATAAAAATCGTCCCCTGTAATATTCTGCTTAACATGCTACTGCATTTGTTTATACTAACAAAATGACATACCATATAAATTGCTAGTTTGCTCTGCACATGTTGATATTAAAAACTAATGAGTATGTCAAAATGTTACTAAAAAATGATACTATAGAATCAAAGCACCCCAACTGTATTATATCACAATGGTGAAACACAAATGAAAATATGTGCTTGCGTGTATGTCTAAGTAAAACAGCGAAAACTTCATACAACAAGACAGTCAAGCAAACAACTGTTTAAAAGGTAAAGAAAAAAGTAAAGGTCGTCAATTTGTGTAGCGCATCATCGCAAACACGCCTCTAATGCGCTTTCGTCACTAACCAGAGCCGGCTGCCGCACGGCCGTCGCGTGCAGCCTGCAGATACAGGCTGGCGCAGCGGCCGGCTAAACAACCCCAGTCAGTTGTACCAAGGTCCCTACCTTCCGTAACTCATGTAAATGAGTTACTACTCATTTTATCGTCCCACGGAGGGTAGAAGGCTGAGTCGACCTAGCTGGCAATACGTGCTTGCGTGTGGTGCCCTTCTGAATCTCTCTCGGAATTTTGCAGGACCCAGGGTTGCCTTTCTGGCTGCATATTAGCCCCGCTTTTCGCTCGATATTCTGTGT
>Ga0209454_1000516_pt1 | contig 20609 bp, 9 predicted proteins | sample WorMetHERISLAND1_2_FD_187400 | JGI IMG/M metagenome (GOLD analysis project Ga0209454, IMG submission 187400) | Marine gutless worms symbiont microbial communities from Max Planck institute for Marine Microbiology, Germany - Olavius geniculatus... | ecosystem: Host-associated > Annelida >... | reverse complement strand
CAATATCACCTTTTGTAATTTTTGCTGTTTTCGATGTGCAAGTCCTTAAATGTTGCCGTTAACAAGTGTATAAACTTATGTTTTGTACATTTATAAGAAAGAGAAGTCGCCGTTAACACATGGCTTGAACTACCGTTCAGCCCGTGATGGTGTGTGAATAATATTTTTGAGGAAAACAAAACTATCTCTTTTCGTGTAAATGCAAATGACTTATCAATAACTAAGTCATTATTTTTATTTTAGGCACACATAACCGATAGTCAAAGAGGACAAAACTTCAAAACAAATTTTCTATACTACTACACGGGTAAGGCTGAACTATAAAAGTTCACTCATCGACTGTTTTAATCAAGTAAACGCCTTAAGTCGTTAGTTACCACAGGATAATCTGCGTCGTCCACTGCATATTTCTGTTGTCCAGTAGCTTTGAGTGAAGAGAAAAAGCTCAACTTCTTTCTCGTCTTCTCGTTGTCAATCTCGAACTTCGCAAGCCTGCATCAGACACATCTTTTCATGAAAAATGTACACAAACCAAAAACCGGAAGAAAGCAGAAACCGCATGTAGGCCTAAGCCTATGCCGTAAGTCAGAAAAAAGTGACTACGCTTTTTGTGTCTTCAAGAGTATAGTTTCTGACCGATTTTTCCAAAGTCTGTCACAGTTTTAGAGACATTCTTACAACCGAGTATCAAGTCATCAATAAAGTTCACAGCATTAATGAGAGTGGTTTATAAGTCTGCATATCACAAAGTGACGAACAGTTTATGTTGATTTCATGACATTGGTCTTGAAATTCAACTATGCACGGTAGGCCTATGCAAATTCTCAGTGTGCGGTAATTTGCAATAGTCTACGATTTACTCTTTACACATTCGCTTGGTAAAGTAGGCCTAACGTTAACAACAAGATTGAATTCCAAGCGATTCGCAGTCATTCGTGGACTAACGGCGCATTTCGTGTTTGCCTAGGCCTGTAGGCTATATTTTTTTCTTACGTGGTCTTTTAACCTTCCAGCAATTTTGTCTTCTGCTCTGGTTATCGACATGGCATGGCAAAATAGATTTGCCGTTAAAAACTGTTTTAAAATTCGAACTTTTAACGCTGCTACTCGAGTTTAAAACTCGAACTAAAATACAGACAGACATACAGACAGACAGAATGCACTGCTTACTGAGAACCGATTTCTTATCGGAGGGCGTCAAGATGAATGACAGAAGTTACGTCAAGTACGAATACCGATTCTAAGTTTAGCCTACCACATCATCTGCCAGTGCAGCAAAAACCTACTGCTTGCAGGTTTACAGTAAGATCTAAGCGTAAACCAATCAAGATAATCTATTTTAGTCCATTATCTCTAATGCAACGCCACTGATGGTGACTTAGAGTACGGTATTCATCTAATTGGCTGCAGGGCCGGAGGTCGGACGCGCTTGACTTTCGCCGCGGCGCAGACTTACGACATCCGCCTGACTCTGAACGAGCTAATGCACTGCCACCGCTTTCAACAGCACTTGATGCAACAGTAATCATTGCATTGTCGACGTATAACGAACTAAACAAACAACCAAATGAATTACAGAGGCGCGATTGTTAGTAGGCCTATACGGAAATGCTAAGTGCAGACAAAAGCGCAGAACCTGTAGGCCTATAACGAACTCTAATAGCCAGAAGCATGCACATGGTTTTTACACTCACTTGCCGTGTTGGTGAAAAAATATCCTTAGCAGTAACAGTAATGCAGTAAAACATACGTCATTACGGCAAACATGTTTTATCTCTCTTTACCGAACAGCTGTCTATTCTTGTTTCTCTTGTAGAAAATTCCAGACTTACACCTCTGTTTACGCATATTTCTACCTTACAGGTATATCGTGTCTAGATTGAAATAAACATCCGAACCAGAAATTATGACTGCTGCAAGTAAGCGTCAACTACAGATTTTATTGCGAAATGTGTAGTTTGCTCACGTACCGCGTATTCTGCTAACTTTCTTCAATAGACTTTCAAGACAACTTATACAATTAGTCTAGCCTAAAGAGGTGCAATTCTACAGATTTGTTGCACAATGTTGAGTAAATTTTTTTGAAAGCTAACAAAATTTTAAGCTGTAGATATGGATACTGCACTGATTCTATTCCAGTGACTGAGAACGGTCTGAAGGGATGCACTGGGCAACACTATGGGCCCTAACGCAATTTTTGTCTACAAGCACTAACAGTGAGTGTCTGTGTTTTCTCACCGTAGCAGGAGGTGCTCTGGTCGCCTGCAAGTTTTATTACGATCGAGCGTCTGTAGTTTGATTTCAGTCGGCTCAATCATCTTCTGTAGTTTTACTGTCTGTCTGTCTGTCTGTCCGTCTTGGTGTCTGTCACGTCCCGATACCGTTCCAAGACCAGGTGCGATAGAGACCTTGGGTTTTTACCATATGATAGCTTAGTGTCTATAGTATTTCGTGACAAAAGTTCATTCCGCTGAGTGAAGGGGGTGGGCACTACCTTAAAAGGCGTTATTCTACTGTTATTGGCTCGTCTAACTTGAAAATGGTTGCAGATAGGTACAGACATGCTGCTACAGACAAGCACTGGCGACGAGTTTTTTTAGGAATGTCAACACCGATGACCTTGAATGATCTGGAACCCCCAAAATAGGGGTTTTAGTAAATTTTTCACGATTTCGGGCTGCGACACGCATTTCAAGAGTGAATTGCGCCGACATGACTGGAGATAGACCAAGACAACCTGCGTGTGAAATTTTTAGCATTGAATGTAGATTTCAGCAATGTAAGTCCGGACCCTTTATGTTCAATCAGGCTTGCGTACGTGGGTGTCAAAGAGGGGAACCCCTCTGAAAAGTGGTTATTTATCCGCTGTTGGCTTGTCTAGCGTGAAAATGGTTGCAGATAGGCACAGATGTGCCGCTTAACATAACAAGCACTGGTGACGAGCTTTTCAGGATTGTCAACATTGATGACCTTGGATGACCTTAAACTTTGAAAATAGGTGTTTTGAGTGATTTTTGGCTGCAAAAGAGTAAATTGCGACGAAATGGATGGAGATGGACCAAGATTACCTGCGAACAGGAATGGCTATAGGCTCTCGCGCGTCTCATGAGCATTAGCTCAGATTTCTTGTCTGCTCTGTGCTTGATTTACAGATCCAACAGCGGATCGCCGGTGCTAACCCGACATCGGTAGGCTCTAATTAAGTTTGGATGCCATTGGCGTTACTTGGCCATGCACGCTTCAGTGCACTTACTGTTCTGCACCACCTCCGGTCGTTGTTAAACTGAGAAATCGATATAATAGGCTCTTAATAATAACGATAATAATGGCGGGGCGGGTCGGATCACAGGTCAGACCTACTTTTACCGCAAATTTTTGTGCATTATTGTTTACCATTTGTATTCTTACTGTTGTCACTTAATTGGCCAAAATAGCACTACTGCCACTGCTTATTAGTGATTAATAACGACCTTGGTCATATCTCTCACCATTTCCGAGATATGCCTAGTTTTTTCGTTAAAAACGCAAATTTTTCCTACTCCCCTCTATTCAGCTACAGATTTGACAATGTTTACATTTCCTGAATTTTGTTTGCAGAGAACCTCGACAAACAGATAATAACTTATGTACAAATTTTTCCCTGACGCCTACCCCGTAACCAGAGTACATCCGTTACATATAGACGACAAACAGACGACCGACGACAACCGTGTCATAAGCTCAGCGTTACTTAAGTACGGTCGGCTAAAAAACCATAAAGTCACGTTACACGTTACGATAGTTAACAATTCTGCTGCACTTACTGTTGTTCGGTTTTAGAAACTTTCTTTAGCACTGGCTTTACACTGCAACAAGACAAATAGCCCACAACTTGGTTTACACAGAAAAGTATTAATTTAAAAATTGAAAACCAGTTTTACGATAAAAAACAGACTCTATACAAACCTTAACATGTAGTACACATAAAACATACAGTGCATAAAAACGACAATGCCGTGCTGCTCGTAAACCCTATAAACGTATAACAATTAGTATCTTATACGTGTTTATTTATTTTAAAAAATTGTATCTAATTACATATAAGCTTACCAAACTGTTTAAACAATTTACTTACAAATGTCCTTTAATGTTGTTTACTTGCGCATTCAACTCGTTGATCTACAATAATCAAACAGATTGTCATAAGTCAATCAATGCTTCAATTAAATGCACAAAATTGTCGTATGTGGTAATATCACTAAAGACACACTGCTGCAAGACAGTCAAACCTTGTAATAGACCGGCTGTTGGGGCCCACAAATTAAAATATGGAATTTATCGACGTTTTTTTTAAAAATTATTTTGACAGATAATTTTCCCAGATAATGCAAAAACAGACGTTAAGTGAGGTGGAAACTATAACACTGTGTCTCAAAAAAAAACATCTCCGACATTTTCGACTGTAACTTGAAAACCAATTATCAGATTTTGATATTTTTTTTGATACAAATATTCCTGACACAACTTGCCATCAAATAACTGTTCAGTTTTCCACCTCACCCAATGTATGCTTCCGCACTACCTAGGGAAAGCAAATCAAGTAAAATATGTCTTGAAATAAACAGAAAAACCTGAAAAAAACATCCCCGACATTATCGATCGTAACGCGAAGAAAGACCAGCAGATTTGAATAATTTTTGGCAAAAATATTTCTAACACCACTGGCTATGAAATAAGTGTTATAGTTTCCACCTCACTTAACGTCTGTTTTTGTATTATCTGGGAAAATTATCTGTCAAAATAATTTTTAAAAAAAACGTCGATAAATTCCATATTTTAATTTGTGGGCCCAACAGCCGGTCTATTACAAGGTTTGACTGTCTTGCAGCAGTGTGTCTATTAGATGAAGTTTAGGAATGTTTGTGAAGTCAAGAAGTGACTGGTACAGCTTGGATTCGTCTGGAGCAGAACTTTATCGATACTGCTGTCAATGAATAAAGAAAGCGTCTCCTTGCCTGTGTTCGCATACTGGGCAAATACTTCAAGCAATTTTTACCACAGGCAGTTGAAAAGTAGACAACTAGATAAAATGTCAAAGTTTCAGAAATGTGTACAAAATGTGTTTTTTACGCATTATGTTAATTAAGCAATCATATCGCATTGGATTAAAAAGTGATATTTCGCTGGTTGTGTTTTCCCCAGGTAGTGCAGAAACAAACGCTGGGTGAGGTAGAAAACTACACGGTCATTTGATGACAAGTTGTGTCAACAATATGTTTACCAAAAAAGTGTCATAATCTGATAATTAGTTTTTAAGTCACAGTCGAAAATGTCTGAGGTGTTTTTTGAGACACAGTGTATATCATCTACTGTTGACGAAGTTAAAAGTTAAGTTGGCCTTCCATCGGTGAGCTGTCAGAAAATTTAATTTAAAAAATACCGCCTCAGCAGTACCGCCAAATAGGCCTATCGTTATATGCTTTGAGGTAATACAGCTAAACCTGTTTAAGTAAACAATAAAGACAGAATATATTATTGGGCCTAAATTACTGATTGAATGCTCAACTGCCCCAAGCTCGTTACGACAATTCACTTATAGTTTACTGTTTTTACGCGCGATAGCAGAATGCTTCGCGCGTCTTAGCCATCCTTTAGGCGTCCGTCCGTCTGTCCGCCTGTCTGTCCGTCCGACATACCATGGCACTGTATCAAAACGGTGCAAGTTAAAATCACAAAATCTTTACCACGACTGCCTCAAGGTCTCTAGTTTTTCGTGACAAAATTTCGTCCCCCTGGGTATGAGGGTTCCCCTCGAACGAGGTTGTCAAAGAGGGGTACCCACTCTAAAAGACGTGATTTTGACCCTACTGATACTGACTATTGTGAAAACGATTGCAGATAGGTACACACATGTTGTTTATCATAACAAGCATTAATGACAGGCTTTTTAGATTTATTAACATCGATGACCTTGCATGATTTTGAATCCCCCAAGAAGAGGTTTTAGTGAATTTTTCGCAATTTTTGGATGCAGCGCCACATTTCAACACTGAATTGCGACGAAATGGCTAGAGATAGACCAAAACAACCTGCACATGAAATTTTCAGCACAAAACGTAGATCTCAACAGTCTAAGTCCCGACCCCCTAAGTTTAAGGAGGCCGGCGCAGGCGGGCGTGAAAGACGGCTACTCCTCTAAAAAGTGGTTATTCTGCCGCAATTATTTTGTGTATAGCGTGAAAACGGTTGCATATAGGTACAGACATGGTGCTTATCACAACAAGCACGGGTGACAAGTTTTTTATTGGTGTCAACGTCGATGACCTTGAATAACCTTAAACCCCTAAAATAGGGGTTTTTAGCTATTTTTTGCGATTTCCGGCTGCGACACACATTTTAAGAGTGAATTGCGCCGAAATGGCTGAAGATGGACCTGGACAACCTGCGTGTGACATTTTTAACATAGAACGTACATTTTTAAGAATCTAAGTTTCGTTCTCCTTAATTCAAAGAGTCTTCCATAGTACATCAAATTTAAGTACTCTTTCAAAATGCATTAATATCTTATTGCTGTAGGCCTACACTGATTGCTAAAGTGGCAGGACCGCTGCTATCGCGCGTCACGTGAGCTTTGCTCTTTACTTGTCTCAAACAATGTCAAAACCAATGCAATGACTGCACTAAAATGCTATCAAAACAAAGTTGCGCTGTTTTATAAATATCATGCATCAGCATTGAGCCAGGTAGACAAACCTCATAAACTTGTCTTTCAATCTTCATCTCCCAATCGTATTTTTCTTCCTCCAATTCGCAGACGATGTTGTACAGGTCTTGGATTTTTGATTTTAGCTCTTCTAAAATATGCAATAAACAATAACTGTTTAAATCCATAGTTATTACAAGTATATTTAAAGTATAACACAAAATCTAGATATATACCTATTGTTTATAGATAAGCCAAAAAATGAAGCTGGCAAATAAGAAACTTTAAATCTGTCGTCTACGCACAGTAGTTCTGAATGAGCCGTTTGGAACAGTAGTTGTCTGGCTTAAAATTTTAACGTGTTCAGTCATTAACGTCATGCACTAGACGTAAGATTTTCCGCTTTTGCCGGTGCTGCTAAGCATTTTCTTCTCCGAGCAATAGGCCTATAACTCTTTGAACATTACACATAAGTACACAGTACACAGCCTGGCGTAGCGGTAACGCGTTTCATTCGACCAACGAAGTTACTGTACGCCGGGCCGAATTAGTACTGCGATGGGTGACTGCCTGCGGGCAGGTAAACTATATCGGTATATGTAACCAGCCGCCTAGGTCAACTCAGCCTTCCATCCTCCCGGGGTAGGTAAATCGAGTACCGGTCTATCTGGCTGGGGTTCAGGCGGGGCGCGTTCACCTGTGTCGAATGGCAGGTAACACTGTGTGATCTCATAATTATGGCAGGTAACGCTCCGTAGCTCTGTGAGGGGTTCAATCTTCTAAAGCGCTATATTCCATCATTTACCTTTACCTTTATAGACCTATTACACATAAGTAGACTGTACTTGAAATAGCGCAGCAACAGTGTCAAGAAAATGACTTCAGTAGCCTATATAGCCTACCTTTCTTCAGTCCACCGATTTCCAATTTCGTGACGCGGGACTCGATGATGCGCGTCTTTTCCGTCGCTTCCACTTCCTTTTGCTGCCTCAAGTCATTGGCGGCTTTTTGTATGATCAGTTGCTGCAAAGCATTAAAGCCAACAGTAGAGTACATATATGCGTGTTCTAAATCATTCACTGTGAAAATCAATACTGTGAATGGTAGCCTAATGAAACACCCGTGCTGTCCTTTTGTGATAATTTAGCCAAATGTAGAGTAATGTTAATTCTATCCCTGTCCTTTGTTGCATTCTGAGATCAACTGCTAAAGAAAGTGTAAAATGTCGTACGAAAATAAAATCTGCTGCCTCGCCTCACACGCCTACAGCTGCTGTCGCACTGCCTTGCGAAGTTTGAATGTTTAATCGTTGTTCATTCACCGTTGCCAAAATAATAATTCACATGTAAAACGAGAACTTATCTTTAAAGTTATAAAACAGCATATAGTTTGGTTTGATAAATTTATTTTTTTTCAACTGTTTTTTCTCAGTGCCTGTGAAATTATTAATCGTCACGTCAGAGCAATATTTGTGCGATGAGTGCTTGCTGAACACGCGGTATTAAGCTCGAGCATTGAACAACGCATAATCGACGCACCAGTTGACAAGTGCGTGCCCTAACAAAGCTTATACGCAAAGCAACGTAAGACGTGATAGCAGATACATGACATTGCAAACAGGTGATGCAGTATTGTAATAGGCCTACTGTAAATTAATCCGCGTAGACATGCGATCGAGTACATGATATCTCTGTAAAATGTTTGTTGAATGAACGACTTCAAACTACATTTGAACTGTAAAGTTTTACGGTTTGGACGGTTGGATTTTTAAGTGAGTACGCCAACAGATTCGAAACGGGGCGGCAGATTATTGAGCTGTCGCTGATACAGCTCTTTAAAACCGAGCAGAGCAAATTAATCTCTCTGTCCGTGTGTGTGTCCGGCGTCGGGACTGCAATAAATGAAAGCTGACGCCCCCCGGCCTTTATTGAGACCGCCCATCCCAACACCCCGTTCGCCGTGCTATGTGGACCCGCGCAAGTCAACTGCGGCCTCGGTCTCGGCGCATGTTGAATGATGATTGTTGATGCTCTATGTATCATCTGTCAGACTGTCGCAATATCTGTTGTAGTACTCTTATCGGATATCAGAAAGCATGCAGAAAGCAAGATATCACACACCATCCGTGGCCCTAGCCCCACTTGCTTTGATTTATCGTGCAATGTATGCAGTACAACAAAGTCCACGACAACGAAGTAGTGGAGTTTGGGTCTTACTCCTAAATTAATTTCAGTCGTGACTGATAGGCATAGGCCTACTAACTTGACGTTTAATAGCGACGAAGTTTATCAGCCTCCGTGGAAATCTGTGTTTCTAGTGATAGGCCTACTTTCCCACTGTCGGTTTTTGACGTGCTACGGCTATGCTGTATAGCGCGTCTATGGAACGGTTGTCGTCTGTCGTCCGTCCGTTCGTCGTCTGTCTGTCACGGATGTATTGTGGCTAAACGGTAAGTCGTATAAGGGGTCGGCGATGGTACTATCGGATAGGGTGCTGGCGACTTCTTATAGGCTGTCTTGATTTTTACGTGCGACGCAGAATGCTTCGCGCGTCTTAGCAATCGTCTAGGCGTCCGTCTGTCCGTCTGTCTGTTTGTCTGTCCGTCACACCCTGGCACTGTATCAAAACGGTGCAAGCTAAAATCACCTATTTTCACTGTGGGCTGCCTCACGGTCTCTAGTTTTTCGTGACAAAATTTCGTGCCCCTGGGTGCGGAGGTTCCCCTTGAATGAGGGCGTCAAAGATGGGTACCCCCTCTAAAATACGTTATTTTGACCTATCTTACTCAAGAACAGAATGTTGTCATGTCAAAATGTTGGCTCTTTTAGTGTGAAAACGGTTGCAGATAGATACAGACATGCTGCTTATCATAACAAGCACTGGTGACAGGCTTTTTAGATTTATCAACATCGATGACCTTGAACGACCTTGAACCCCCAAAAAGGGTTTTTAGTAAATTTTTCGCAATTTTTGGATGCAACGCACATTTTCTGACCATGGAAGTAGAAATGATTATTTATAGCTCCGTGTTATCTGACGAACAGCAGCTAGCTGCTGCTTGCTGCTTCGTTTGCTGCTAACTGCGAAATCGAAAGCGCGAAATATGTCCAACTGTAAAGTGCGAAACAAAATGCGATTTTTGCATCGCATTATAGCGTATATATTGCGTACGTATATAAGGCGAAACAGAAAATGTTAAATGGTTCCAGGACATAACTTTTCTTATTTGCCTTTTATATACACGTCTTCGCACTCCAGTTTTCTTTCACTTTCGTATTTTTCTTTAGAACAGATTTCACGCTCTCGCATTTCGCGGTTTGCGCTTTATACATGCCCTGTCTCACGGCAACGTCCGATCAGCAAACATCGTAGTTCGTTTAACGCTCGCGTTGTCGACCGTCGTGTGTTTTATAGGCGTAGTCTATCTATAACCTGCAATCTTGTTTATTTATTTGTTCATTTATTTATTTCTATTGTTGTCAGCGACAGCTCTTCCTAAGCTATTAGCTTGTGTGACCGAAAAATTCAACAGTAAAAACTATTACATTATGTCCACATTTGCAAACGTTATTCCTAAAAAATGCACAAGCTTGTATTTTGACTCATTACGTAGACATTGCCAAATTAATGTAAAAGTTTAGCTGTATAGCAAAAAACCGTACGTTTCACATTATACGGTCTTAACAAACTTTTTGTGCAGAAAAAGGTTCCAGGAATTAACGACATATGTGCTGCTATTAAACATTGCTCACGTATTTGATATTAAATTTCTTCTGAATGCCTGTTTGCCATCAAATAACCCAAAAACCTTCAAAAAAGTTTAATTTTTTTTTCGTACGAGGATTTCACGAGGCAGAAGACCGACGCAGTTACGGCACATTGGAATAGTATGAAAAAAATAAAACCGATAATAAAATTATGTCATCGGCTTAGCCTACAAAGTGAAATAATTAACATACGATCAAAATTGCAGCGGCCTAAATCACAAGTTTTTTTATTAGGATAATTTTATGTCATCATTACATAAACTAGGCGATAAAAATTCACCAGGACAAATAGCATTGTGTACAGTAAACCGTTAAGATAGCTGACTGTTCTACTTAAAACAGACAAACGTGTTTTGGAAAACATTTTAGCAATTAAAGAGAGACGACGATTATAAATAAGCACCTTGAGCAGTTTTCTCTTCTCTGATGACAGCCCACCGAGACCTTTTCGCTTTTTTCTCACCTACGCCGGTGCAGCAAATACCAGAGCAGCCGAACGCTAAAACTGGCTGTCATATGAAATTATGAGCTTCGAGGTGTAGTGTTCATTATAATGTCCTTACTTAATGATCATTTTATTAAATAAACATTTGTGGTTCTTACTGACTGCTATTGTACTGTATTGCTTCAATCATTTGTGATTGCATTCCAATAGATGTCTTAGACTTTATGTTAAGCTGTCTTATAGATGCTACTATACAAATGTAACGCCGTAAGAATTTTTTTTCGTGACGGCTGTTCTTTGCCAGTGAATAATAAAATACGTATACAGAGATACCATATTCTCGATCACATGTCGATTAATTTACAGACGGATTAATTTACAATACTACGTCATGAGTATACTTTAATACGGAATGATTTGCACGGTGACCTTATTTCTGGTTCAAGGAGATAAAAATGATTTTGAAATTGTTGAAGCATCCAGCGCACGTAACTGCTTACCTCTGTCCTGCAACAGATCATAAACGCGAAATAATTAGGCATCAACATTTATTTTTAAAAATACGTAAAAGTGGCAAAACGTAGTGTTGTAATAATATATGATGTGTTCACACTGGCAAAACATTTCATTGGAGCTGAATATTAAACTGTAAAATTCGTAGATGTCTGACAATTGCTTGGAGAATATTCGGCGCGCAGAGAATGGCTGGAAACATGAGATGTCGACGCAGCAACCTAGCGGCAATGGCTACAGTCACGCATTGAAGACAAGTCATGCAGGAGTTAAACATTTCTGACGACCATTTAAGGCTTTAGGCCTGTCTGTCTGTCAGTGTTGCCATCCAAGTTGCAAACAGTCTAAGCTAAACTCTTTTACGGTGTAAAATCTCAACTCTTAGTCCAAGTAAGCCTATGTTTTCAGCGGTTTATTGCAACAGAACTCACGGTGCCGGTATCGTCGAGTCGAGTTTATCGACGCTGTCACAGTAATAATTTGCATTAGGTTACAGTCGACCGGATCTGTTACCAGTATATACTTGCCACATGCCGCAGCAGTTACTACTCTTAGGTGTGTTAATAATTGATCAGAGAGCCCGTGTATTTTCGGCTTAAGCGAAACACCGTTTTGCTTACTTGCTTCCGGAGGACATGTCGACGAGTGATCGATGGTTGACAACTCTGACGCGCGCAGTCACAGACCGTCACTGACTATCTTAGTCCCTGAATCAGGACCGCAGCTGCTTGGAAACTCAGCAACTCTATCCGATGTAGCAGCTGCTATGTGCAGCAGCAGTGTTGTATTGCTCTAAACACGCGTGATGATAACGCATCTCTATATATGCAGCAAATACCTCGTTTACTCGACGACCTGCGCCTACAGTTCGGTCTACGGCGATTGCTTCCACTTACTGCCGTTAACCCTTAACATCGTCGGTAGCAGTCAGGGCTGCTCTTTTCCAGTCTGTTGCGGACACTAGCCGTATTTTCTGTTTTGTTTGAACTGCATCTCTAAGATTTGTGCAAAAAAATGACATAAATATGGTTACTTTTTTACAACGATTTGAGATAGCATATGTGTTTACTGAGCGTATTTTAATTTGTTCGCAGCTGGTAATGAAGCTACTCTAATGACGTCGGCGGCTATATCAGTTGCATAGCCATTGCATGGGGTAGAATGTATGGTAAAGAGCGGTAAAAGGCAGTTATTTAGTGCTGTGCTTACCGCGTATCGACTATTTTCGTTGTCGACTACCGCCAGTACAGTGTCTATTAGTCGACTAGACGCCGACAAGTAAGCTATAGTACCTTTCCAGTCCGCTAATTGGTAATCAACTAACGTGAGTATATTATATACTTTCGCGTTATATCCTCATCTAACAAGTACCAGTAAATATGTTGGCCCAGAGCCGCCATCATATGCAGCCGTCCACACTCCGCCTGCGCTGCATTGCGGAACCCTTAAACTGAAAATTGGCACGCCGGTTACTCCTGCTCTACCTGAAAAGCCTATACCAATTTTTGTTTTCGACGCAGTTATGTTTTCGAGCTAATGCCCTTCGGGGACAGGCAAATGCACGAACATACAGATATACAGGTGGATTGGCGGATAGACATGACCTGTAATGCGGCTTGTATTAAGACGGCCACATATGCTATAGTTAAAATGCAATGCAAGTAAGCGACTTTCTCGTCTAGAGGTTAGAAGAGCGCCAATCAGTCACGACAATGCAAAGTTAACGAACTAACACCAAACAGCTAACACTGTTGCGAATAATACCCAATTTACACGATAAAGCTGGCTCGACGAGCTGTCTCAACGGACTGGCTCGTCCAGCTAGCATAATGTTAGCTGGACGAGCCAGCTCGATGTTTGCTCGATGTTTGTTTGATCGTGTAAACGGGGTATAAGAATAACACCACAGTCCGCACGCTGCGTCTACACTTTTAATAATTCACTGTTATTTGTCGCTTGACTTGCTTTACTGTCAGTCAGTTGTGTTCAAAGCAAAAAAAGCCTAACTAGAACTAGTTATAGACTAATAATAGTCGGTAAGCAAACTAAGAACATATTAGGCCTATCTGAATTCGTTGTACGCTCCCGCGCTAGTAAGTTGGGTGTATCTGTTTTTTTTCTTATTATATTACGCAAAACAAAATGCGGGATGACTTACACTTCACATTGTGTGCAAAAATAGTTGATGCTAAAATATTGCAAAAGTAAAAAAGAATTACATTCGTAATAACTTCACTGATGCAAAAGTTGCCAAACATAGACGAATTCTAGTCGACTAGTCGATTTGTCCACTGGCGCACAGTTTGACACTGGGTGCTAAGAAGAGATTCATAGAAAGACGTAAAGCTTCCGTGAATTTCTGCTACAGCTGGCGACGCTAACAATATTTTTCATGACATGCCACAGAATGTAGTATTTTGTCTAATTAAGCAAATATTGTTTTTTAAACATTTTAAAAATATCTTTAAAATATTTTCGATGACACGCCACATGTCTTATTGAGCAAATATTGTTTTTTTAAATATTTTTAAAATATTTAAAAAATATTCTTCATGACATGCCACAGAATGTAGTATTTGATTAGACAGAGTCGCCAGCGCGACGCGTTACGAAGGATGTATGTAAGTCTCCAGAGAAGCGACAAAGAAACTCGATTTGGAATTACGGCCATTTCGTGATTATCCGGAGGACGGGCGACACGACGAGGAGAGCGAACAACAGCGAATGACAAACGCGCCGGTTCAAGACAGTCGCCCAAGCCCAAATTACCCGCGTGTTGCCTCCATCCACGTACCATTACGACAATACGTCTTAATTAGTGACAGAAACCTTGCGAGTGGCGTTGCTGCTGCTGCTGCTGCTGCTGCTGCTCTAACTGGTTGTGATGTTGCGCTGCTGCGAAGCATCACTGTTTGGCTTATTGCATTGTCAGCCGCACACACAAATTGTGCTCGCTCCAACCCAGATGGCCGCGCACGCGTGAAAATATTGCGAGTCGCGAAGAGAATAATTTGCCACGCGCGACGTAAATAAGTCAGCGAGTCTAATGGCTAAACACGACAAACATGTTATATATGGGAGTCAACGGAAATGAACGCAACTACGATGCTAGGAGGGGTTATTTTAACTTATTTAACTTAGCAGCTATTTGCGAGTTCACCGCTATAGACAATTAGACGTAATTGAAAGCAAGTTAACCGTAACATCAAGAGCATAACGCATGCATACTGTAAACGTAACACAGTAAGTAAGTGAAATGACGCACAAAGGATTCATCTTTTCAATTTATTTTACTTTTTGCATCATTGGAGGCCAATTTCAATTTGTTTGCGGCCAGACGCATGTTTTAGTCATTTTGTTTAGGTTTGTGCAGAAATTTTGTGGTCTATTTACTAATGTGCCGATGTGTTTTACATAGTTGTTTTTTCTAATTAAGTAAATATTTTTTTCAAGTTTGGTATTTCGAAATTCACGGTTTTGTTGGCAATATCTGTTTTTGCGACGTGTGCGTGTTTTTGCATTTTTATTTTTATAATATTTATATCGATGGCGTGTTAAAGGACGAATTTCAGATGACTTTTGTTTGGCTTAGTAGTAGGCCTACCAGATTATTCCACGCAATTACCTTCCGTTTAGTGCATGCACGTTTGTTCTTTCGTATTTTCGGCTGATGGATTTTTAAAATATAATATTCTAAAATGTAGTGTAGCGATACGTTTAAAAACTTAAATGTATGGTGGAATTTTTAATAATTACCTTCTACTGTTAAAAACCATGTCAGTTTGTTTTAGTTAAAGAAACTAAAATAAGTCAGTTTTGACAAAGGTATCGTCCTGAGCACGGTGACTTGTTTTTCTTGACTCACGGTTTGATAAATTATGGTTACGAGACTTCGCGGCAGCTTACTTTTTGTGAATCACGCGCTATACAGTGGGTGAGTACGATTAATGTGGCACTGGTTATAGGAGGAAGAAAACGCAGCGACAGCAGCAACACTGAGGACTGACAGCGATGATGGACGACGAAACCCGTCATTGCATCACAGCCAGTGGTCGGTTGCAGAGTGACTTTTGAAAGGCGTGCCGCGCGCCAAACGTCACTGCATGGAGCGATACGCTGCCGCACTGCAGCCGGTGTCGACACCGGCAGCCACACGGGGCGACTATGCACCACGTCCACATTGCGTTTATTAATTTCTCGATCACAAATGAAACACACGGCTGGTGGGTGGGCTGACCAGTGACTGTGATAGCCAGGGCGGAGACGACGTTGTCAGGTGCCACGGCTCTCACTCTGAGGCGTCTCATTTTACGTTCAGTTAAGGCGCATACTGAGCGACCTAACTGAACTGACCGAAGCTGAACTAACACGGTTTGGTTTGTGACGGACTGACCAATGGGTAAGCAGGGCGAGCCTATTGGTCATTGGTTGACGTGTACGTGAGCATAGTCACGTAGGCCATCGACGCCGTTAGACGGTGTTTACAGTAATGCATTACTGCTTGCCCATTGGTCAGTTCGTCAAAAACTAAACCATGTCAGTTCAGTTCAGTTCAGTTACGTCGCTCTCTGCGTGCTTTTAGGGGTTTTCAGTTGCAACGACCGGACAGTTAAAGCTCAAATCTCGATGGGCTAAACTGGGGTAAAATTTTGAGGAAGGGCAGCGAGCCCTCATCAGCTAAAGGACATGGAGAGCGATTTTCGTCTTCTAGTGTGATCTGCATAACGTGTACCCATTGGTTTTAAGAGTTTGTTCTCCAGTAAGTAGAACTACTATTTTATTGCCTTATTTTGTGTCGCCCCGCTCGGGGGCTCCAGTAGCTCGTTGATCACTGAACCCCCTGTTTCTACGCCATTTGTACCAACGCGTCTACTGCCTGCAGTCGCTAAACGCTGCAGCGACAGCAGCAGCAGCAATAGCAACAGATGTGTCTGCATCGGTCTTTTAGATGACGCGCTCACGTACGACGCCGGGCGACGTTTACTGTGTCTCAGAGTCCACACTAGGCCTACTGATGGTGCTCGAACTGGCGTGAATTCCTGTACGTAGAAATCTGTCATAATTGTTGTTACTGTTATCATCGTTAACAGCGGCATCATTACGATCGTTAATGTTAGCGTTATTTAGATTTTAGGCAGAGTCCTAGACATTTTTTTCTTGGATTAAAAAAATAACAGTTGAACATGACGTGTATCGTGGCAGCGAAACACAAATATAGTGCTGCAGTGTGTCAAGCACTGTGATTATGCAGAATCTATTATTATTATTATTGATAGTCTCTGTGTTTTCGGTTAAATGTTTTGCGTGTAGATAAGTGAAATAAAATTTAACAGATAGCAAAGAGAAAAAAAACCGCTACATTGCTTTGCACAACGTTCTAGCTGCTAATCGTGTTTAAAGTTTTAAACTCAATCTAACTTACTCGTAAGCTGGCTTTAGTTTTAAATTTTATTGATTGTGTGTACGAGTAATTACTGCGTTACACATTAAAGACACTATTTTTTTATTTATGCACTGTCTGATTTATTTGATTTTGTGATTTCGCGTTTTGTCTGTTTATATTCACTTATATTCGATTTTATATAGAATAAAATAAGCAGCATAAAGTATACAGTTGTTCTATGTTAGTTTTCGGAATGCTTATGTCGTTGGCGTGCTTGCGTGTGTTCAGACGGGTCGGGTTTCCGATGTCGCTGCTCTCTGTGAACAGTCTTGTGACATCTCACGGTGACGCCATGTACACCCGCACGTGTCAGACGATGCGCCACGCGATTGCAAAGTCATCCTGCGTCTCCACATGTTCAAAAGCTTTCCTCGTCGGAGCCAACTTTCTCTTCCTTGTACGTGTACTCATCTGCATGCATCCGTCTCACTCGGTCAAATTGTGAGAGATGTCACGGGCTTATACGCGTTGTCCGCGAAATCCCATTCACTGCAAGCGTCGCCATTTATCATTTAGGAGATTGCGCAGTGTCGGATTAAGGTTTACTAAAGCTCTAAGCTAAACAGAGAGTTGTACGACTTTTCTCTCCTCCAACTCCCTATTTTTCCCTTTTCCTTTTCTTCTCGTTTCACCTAACAGACTCACTTCGTTAATCCAGCTAGATCTGAGAAGCGCCAAGCTCGCTCCCTCGGCGAGACTGTGCAGAGCCGTTGCCAAGCGGTTTGTTGTGCATTCTGAGCTAAAAAGATCGTTTCTAGAGTTAGCAGTTATTTGAGATTCATGTGAAACAAGTTGATGGGCGTAGGCAACAGTGACAGAATCTCAATCTGTAATTCAAAGTTTAGCGACAGTAACTGTTGGATGCACCTATGATTCTGTGGCGACATATGGCGCTATATAAATGTGTTTTAATTAATTGATTGACTGAATCGGGGGCTCTTAGAAATCGACAGCTCTAAGCTGCAGCCTCCTTAGTCTATGCTTAACATGGCACAAAGGTTGCTGCCGGCTTTTAACTCGTATATTTGTTACAATTGACCCGAGTGTTTTTTGTTCACGTCATTTTTAACTCGCAGTTTTTTAAAATATTAAACATTAAAATCAAAAGATAACATTTTTTGATTTTTTTAGCTAACTAGGTCCCTGTATGTGCCAAAACTACCAACTAGTGAGACTTGTCGAAGTGGAGTTATCTACACATTAGAGTCCTATAAAGGTTTGCTATTGGAAGGCAGAAGGCCAAAAGTTAGCCTACAACGTACGTTACGCAAAAATGTCATAATATAACAAGTTCAAAATTTGTATGAAAAAAATGAAAATTGCGCATAGCAAGGTGTCAGGTAAATGGTAAAGGTTGAAGCAAAGTCTTTAAAAAGAGGCACCATTTTGCGCTGTAACTAACAAGAAATTTGAGTTAATGCTCACGAGACGCACGAAAGCCTATGCGCGGAGCTGTAAACCGCTGTATAGCATAGCAGTTCCTGTTCGCAAACTGTCAGTTTATCTCCAGCCATTTCGTCGCAGTTTATTCTTGGATTGTGCGTTGCAGCCGAACATCACAAAAATCAATAAAACCCCTTATTTTGAAAGTTCAGGTTTTTTTCAAAGTCAGCGATGTTGATACGACTAAAATGCTCGTCACTAATGTTTGTTGTGATAGGCAGCATGCCCATGCCTATCTGCAACCGTTTTCACGAAAGACTGGCCAGCAACGCTAAAATAACGACTTTTACAAGGCTACCGCTCTTTGATGCCCTCGTTCGCAGGTTTTCTTAAACCTAGCAAATCGAGACTTGGACCGTCGAAATCTTCGTTCAATGCTAAAAATTTCATATGCAACTTCTCCATTTTTATCTTAATTGATTTCTGTGCAATTCGCTTTTGAAATGCGTCTCGCAGCCCGAAATCGCCAACAAATTAATAAAAATCTCTATTTTGGCGTTCAAGGTCATTCAAGGTTATTGAATTTGGTGGCAATTGAAAGCCAGTGTACGACTTCCTATTAGTGATTTCGCGCATAATAAACTGAGAGTCGCACCATCTTCAAACTTGGTGATGACGATAAAGTAAGATGTTGTAGGCCTACTCATGAAACACCAGTTAACCGAAATGACGACAGTTTAAAGCAGTACTTTATTCATGCAATTATTCATCAATTTAAAATTTTTAAAAACGCAAAAGATGCCGGAGAAGCATACGATAAACGCAGGAATAAAATATGTCCGATGTCATGCGGCGCAGCTGATCAAATTGTGCTAGTGTCTGGATCTCTCACAGACATCGTGTATAACGGCATTGTGCTCGTCGCCCAATCACGCTTGCCACGCAACGATAAACGCTGTTTCCGCAGGGATAAGCTAGTTCGGACACGAGAAAAACAAACAATGATCCAGCTTCAGCGGTCACTAAACAGCCTTCTTCATCGCATTTTGTGCTCTTGCGTTTACGTTACCCAAAGGTCGGATGAAATAGAAACCAGATCATTTAAAATCGCAGCGTAGTCGCAGCAAATGGGTAACAGCGTATGTCGTACGCAGATAGCGTTCACTTAGGGCACTTTTACATGTACGACAAGTAACAATAAAACAGGCTAGAACAACAGTGTAAAACTACGTAGTTTGTTTTGTCCCAGTCCGTACCAACCCCTGCAGTACAACAGCCGTACAATTTTGTGCAAGTTTGCATAAACTTTCAAATAAGTTATTTCAAGACGTCGACACTGTCCACATTTTAATACAGTTTTACGGCTTTCATTTTAAATGTCGTCGTTCGTCTTTATACTCGTGAATGTTTCACGAGGCCTATTTATTCAATAAAATTCGATCGTCAGTGTCCGTACACATAATCTCAATTTCTACAGTTTTGTTTCGATTTGTCTTATTTTGTCGTTCTAGTGTACAGTGTTGCGAAATAAAAAAAATTCACGTCGGAAGGCGGCAAATGTAATTACGAGCGTCGCTTTGAAAGAGTTGACCCGTCGGCGCTAGTAGTCCGCAGGGCGTCGACTCTGATTGGCATGCACCGCCTTTCAGTCGTTCGACTTCAATCTCTCGTTAACGACGCCGTGTTCTCGACCACCCACAGCGCTCAAGCTGACCTACCACAGCATCAACGCTCAATCTGTCCTTGCATGCCGTTATATAACGCTCAGTTCTCCGATATATTGCCTCTGGGAACCGCAGGATTTACGGCCTGATTTTTCAACGACTGACCGTCGTTTGCACTGGCGTTTACTGCTGCAGATTCGTTAACGAACTATTATTATCAGTATTATTAATTAAAGAAAATCGATTACTTTTTGACAGTATTATGCATTCACACTGTTTTACAATGTTCTGTTTCGGTTTTCAATTTTACAGCAACTGCTAGTACAGTTCACTGCCTCGTTCTTCTACCACTGCTTACTCCTTGTCTTTTATTAATGTCGGCAAATAAAATGATAATGATGATGATGATTCATGCGGACGCTGGTCGCGACTGAGTTATTACCAGTCTGACTGTTTGACCATCCATTTGTCATGCTTGTCAGAACTTAACAAGGATTGATGACCTTGACTTTTAACCTGTTGAACGTAAATACAGTTTGCAGAGTTACAGTTGCCATGAACAAGCGCCGATATGGAGTTGATTTCTAAGATTTGAGTTGCAAAAGTAAACACTGATGGACAGTGACTGAGTGGTAAATAAGTGCAAAACTTTGCGACTTTGACACGTTTGACCCTTTGACTTTGAAACTCTCCACTTATGACCTGACAGTCC
>Ga0209454_1000511_pt1 | contig 20736 bp, 21 predicted proteins | sample WorMetHERISLAND1_2_FD_187400 | JGI IMG/M metagenome (GOLD analysis project Ga0209454, IMG submission 187400) | Marine gutless worms symbiont microbial communities from Max Planck institute for Marine Microbiology, Germany - Olavius geniculatus... | ecosystem: Host-associated > Annelida >... | reverse complement strand
ACATATCCGATGTTGCCTTCCGCACTGTCCCACAGCGTCGGCACCCCGAATTTGAATAGGATTTCGCGGCTCAATACTTGGCCTGCACGTACCCCTGTCAACGCTTCAGCCATGGCATTGCTGCCACGCCGCATGACTCGGGGCCGGTGTGGTTCGCTAAACCTTCACCGTATGGCTCTTTCATCCACTGCACCTTGCCGGTTTTAACCGGCGCTCTCGGGACATTCTATAATCCCCTTGTCAAGTATTTATTTTACTCCAATAATAACAGTATGTTAAGCCTTATAGCGATTTAAGGACATACTACACCTGTGGTTAAGAAGCACTTTCTTCGGCGAGTTTTCTCTCTTTCGGCGAACTCTCTGCCTGATCGTTACGTTTATCCGACATACGGCTTAAACCGCCGTCTATCATTCCTTATCCAGGCTTTGGGTTCAGAGATCCTCCGGAGGCGGACGGTATTGTCCCTACCGGAGTTGTTTCACTCCCACGTTCCTCGACGGACTCTCTCGCCGAACAACTTCATCACCTTTTATACTCTCAAAAGTGATGGGTCAAAATCGGTATTGTTTTTCATTAGCGTCCAGGCGATCACCAGCATCTTGGCTGCCAATTTGACGCGAACTTTCGTCTTGATACCGCGTTCTTTCTCACGCCCTTTCAGGTATCGTATAAACAGGGCTCTGAAGCGCTCATTGTGATAGGTGGCCATCTGAGCGGCCTGATACAGCGCATAGCGCAGTTCGTCTGTGCCCAACTGGTGCTACCCAATATTATCGCTGCTTGAAGATTAGGCCGTTGGCGCGTAAGTGTCTTAGTTTCTTGAACGTAAACATAGGATGTTCAAGAACTCTTTATAGCTATTGTTCTAATCGAGAGGATCCGAACGGCGCAATCATTTATAGGATAGAGACTGAAATCATTAAGATAAACTTCGGATCCATTTTTTCAGCATGGCGTCTTGATACTGATATGTGGTGTTCTTGGAAATTATCTCTTTTTCGACAAGGGAGGATAACGCCCTTTGGAGGACGGATCCCGAATTGAAGCCGACTCGCTGTAACTGTTCGGCGGAATAGATACTTTTTCCCCCTGTTTCGGCGAGCAGTCGCAGGGCTTTTTTCTGGTTCAGGGTCAAAAGATCCCAGAGAACGGTGAACTGGTTATTTTGCCTGGAGATGATCGATTTCTGGATTTCGTCCAGAACATCCCGACTGGTGACAGGCGATCGCCACAGATCAAACAAAAATTGCTGGATGTACATCGGCTGAGAATCGCAACGCTCCACGATGTCGATAATGAATTCCTGCTCAATATTTACATTTATCTTTTTAAACAGTTTTTGAACCCACTCAATGTAGTCATTGGTCTGGATTTTTTCGAGGGGATAGCTGCGGGCCAGCTTGTAAAGGGCTCGTTTGGACGAATCGAACATTGAAATTAGAATATGTCTTTGGCTGCCTGAGAAGATGTAGCTGATATTGTGATGCCCCTGAATAATCCGTCTAAGTCGCTTCTCAAATCCTGGCTCTGAATATTTTGCCACTTCCTGAAATTCATCGAATACAATCAGTAATTTTTGGCTCGACGAATACGATGACAGGAGGTTGAGCGCTTTTTCTAAATACACGGGCTTTTCTCTCGGTTTGATCGATGCCGAAATGGTGGGCAAATTCGTTAACGGATCAATGCTGCCGGTTACTTTGAGCCCAGCCACTTGGCTTAAGATCCTTTCCAGACGCGATTCTATTTGAGTAAGACCGCCGAGGACAGCGTCGATAAAATCATTTTCATCAAGTGTGCCGTATAAATCGATATAAACGGAGGCGACCTTCGGCTTCATTTTTATCAGCCGCTGGATCACCCGGTGCAACAGGGACGTTTTGCCCATGCGGCGGTGAGAATAAAGCAGGACGTTTTGCGAGTGCCGGGCATAGTAAATCAAATCTTTCTGCTCTATTTCCCGATTACAAAAAGCGTCTCCGGTGACGTAGTCCGAGTATGAAAAAGGGTTGTCCATGAAATCACCTTTAATTACGCAAACAGTGAATACGCGTTTTATATATATGCATAATGCGTAATTAATAATATGTTTTCCTGAAGTCGTTGTAAAGCTTTTTTTGGGGATAGAAGGGAAGGTGTTATTTTTTTCGCGATTTCTGGTATCGGATACTCAATCTTTTCCTAACATTGATTTCGGCTGGTATAGTGGAGCTCCGACATTTTAAATAAGAATTCCTCATTCTTATTTTTGTATATAGGCTCGATATTTAATAACAAAAAGATGTGATATTTTGGGAAGTAAATAAAAAGACTCAAACGGTAAATAGGGATGAAGGTGGATTATCCGTAGAGCCAACAGGCTGCTTTGCGGTCGCGATCCACCGTTTTAAGCTCCGGTTCCTCTTGGCGGCATACATCCATGACGTGGGGGCACTCATTGCTGTAGCGGCAGCCTTTGATCGCCATTAACGATTTTTCGTGGATATTGTCGGAGTCTGCGCGCGGTCTGCTGACGGTGGGATCGGGGTTGGGGATCGCAGCCTTGAGGGACTGGGTGTAGGGGTGTTTGGGATTGTCGATCACTTGCTCGGCGCTGCCGATTTCCATGAATTTTCCCAGATACATGATGATGATGCGGTCGCACAGGTACTTGACTGTGGAAAGATCGTGGGAGACGTATAGAATCGTCATGCCGAATTTTTGGGACAATTCCTTGAGCAGGTTGAGGATGCCGGCTTTGATGGAAACGTCCAGCATGGACACGGGCTCGTCCGCCACCAGAATCTTGGGCTCCACCACCAGGGCCCGGGCAATGGAAAGCCGCTGGCGCTCGCCGCCGCTGAGCTCGTGGGGAAACTTGTAAATGTACTCGTCCACCCGTTTAAGGCCGGCCCTCTCGAGGGCCAGGCGAACCAATTCATGCTGCCGGTTTTTGGGCGCCAATTCCTGAACTTTGACCGGCTCGACCACGGTGTCGTAAACCCTGAACCGCGGATTGATGGATTCGTAAGGGTCCTGAAAAATCATCTGCACGCGGCGGTAGTATTCTTTCAGCTGCGGACCGGCCAGCCGGTCGACGTTCAAGCCGTCGACCCGGATCTCGCCGCTATCCGGCCGCTCCAGGCGGGTCATCAGCCGGGCGATGGTGCTCTTGCCGCTGCCGGACTCGCCGACCAGCCCCATGATCTCACCTTCTTCGATGTCGAAGCTGACGCCGTCCACCGCCTTGATTACCGGCGACGCCCTGCCCCAGAACAGACCGGCGATATCGGTTTTGGCCTTGAAATGTTTTTTCAGGTCCTTGACCTTGACGATGGCGCTCACCGGTTCAGACTCCTCCTGCGGCCGCGCGGGCCTCGATGGCTGATTCAGCCCAGGTTTCGGCCTTGGCCGCCTGGGCGCGCATGGCTGCCACCTTGTCCAGGTGATGGCAGGCGGCATGGTGATCGGCCTCGATGCGGATATCCGGCGGGGCCGCCTTCCAGCAGATTGCGGTGGAAAAAGGGCAGCGGTTGCAGAAACGGCAGCAGTCCGGCGGGTCGATCAGGACCGGCGGCGAGCCGGGTATCGATATCAGGGCCAGATCCCTGGAGCGGGTGATGCTGGGAAAGGCGTTTTTAAGGCCCATGGTGTAGGGGTGCCATGGCTGCTTCAGAACGCGTTTGACCGTGCCGGACTCCATGATCTTGCCGGCATACATGACGCAGACCCGGTCGCAGTTTTCAGCTACCAGAGAAATGTCGTGGGTCACCAGCATTATGGAGCAGCCCAGCTCTTTTTGCAGCCCGATCATGCGCTGGAAAATCTGATCCTGCACCAGCACATCCAGGGCCGTGGTGGGCTCGTCGGCCATGATCAGAGACGGATTCAACGCCAGGGCCATAGCGATATTGGCGCGCTGCTTCATGCCCCCGCTGAACTGGTGGGGGAAGGCCTGCATGCGCGACGGGTCGATGCCGACCAGGCCGAAAAGCGCTGCCACCCGTTTGTCGGCCTCGGCCGAATCCAGGTCTTCGTGCTCGAGGATGGCTTCCCTGATCTGATACCCGACCCGGTATACCGGGTTGAGGGCATTCATGGCGCTTTGGGGAATCACGGCAATCTCTTTCCAGCGAAAGGGCCGCATCTCATCATAGTCCAGCGGCACCAGGTCCCGGCCCTTGAACAGGATTTGGCCGGACTCGATTTGGAAGTTGCGGGGAAACACCTTGATGACCGCCTTTATCACGGTGGACTTGCCGCAGCCCGACTCTCCGACCAGGCCTAGATTCTCGCCCTGGCCGATGCGAAAGGAGATGCCGTCCACCGCGCGCACCGTGTCCTGCCCGGAGGTATATCCGGCTTTTAAATCAATGCATTCCAGAATCGGTGGTGCCATCAATCGCTCCGCAATCTCGGGTTGGCCAGTTCTTCGACGGCCCGGCCGATCAGGTAAAAGGCCATGACGATCAGAATGATGCAGATGCCGGGCGGCAGAAACCACCACCAGGCCCGGTACATGACCATGGACGAGAAAACATCGTTCAAAATAGAGCCCCAGCTGAGCGAGTCCGGATCGCCGAATCCCAGAAAGGAGATGCTGGCCTCGGTGGTGATGGCCCAGGCCACGCAAAAGGCGCCGTGGACGAACACCTGGGGCAGGACATTGGGGGCCAGGTGCTTGTAGATAATGCGCAGGCTGCCTGCCCCCGACATTTTGGCGGCATCGATGAAAGGGCGCTCCCTGAGGCTCAGCACCTGGGAGCGGACCACGCGGGCGGTGGCCATCCAGTACAGCAGCGACATGATGGCGATGATCCCCAGCATGCTGCGGGTGACGATGGACAGGGCCACGATGGCGAAGGGCAGCAGGGGCACGCCGAAGAGCACATCGGTGATGCGCATCAGGAGATTGTCCACCCAGCCGCCGTAGTAGCCCGAGAACAGGCCGACGTTCATGCCGATCAGGGCCACGAAAAGGGCCGTCAGAAAGCCGGTCATCAGCACCGTGCGGGTGCCGTAGAGAATCTGGCTGAAGACGTCGCGGCCGTAAAGGGTCGTGCCCATAGGGTGCTTGAGCGACGGCGGTTGCAGCCGCTCCAGTTTTTTCTCGGCACTGTAGCTTTTTTCCATGGGCTCGAACGGGGCGATCGCCGGGGCCAGCAGACCGACGGTCACAAAGCAGGCAATCATGATCAGGCCCGTCATCGCCAGCCGGCTCTGGCGCGCAAACTGCCAGATGCGGCTCAAGCTTTCCGCCCAACGGCTGGGTTTAACGATTGGATTCGTGATGGCGTTGCTCATTGTATCTACCGTTCTATAATGGCCGACCACTCGCTACGCTCGTTCGACGAACGCAGACATTATCCGGCCGACGTGGCCGGATATCAATGCCGTTGCCCTTCGGGCAAATCAAGTACCATGCGTTTTATGTCAGCTTTGCTCTTTTTGAAATTTAAATGTCTGCGGTTGTCCGCGTTTGTCTGCGGCTAATTTCTCTCAACTGTTCTGAAGATTATCCTTGTTTTTTAATCGGATACTATTAACGAATAACAATTAACCAATAACTAAAACCCCCTCCGGGGGTTTTCCCTACCGGTATCGAATCCTGGGGTCCAGGATACCGTAAAGCAGGTCGGAGAACAGGTTGCCGAACACCACCATCACCCCGATCAAAAGAAAACAGGCCTGGGCCACCGGGTAGTCCGAATAGATTACCGATTGCACCATCAAGCGCCCCAGGCCCGGCCAGGAAAAGACGGTCTCGATTAGCACGCTGCCGGCCGTGGCATAGGCGCCCAGCAGGGCGATGGAGGTCGCGATAGGCAGCAGCGAGGCCCGCATGGCGTGCTTGAAGATGACCCGCCTTTTGCTCAATCCCTTGGCCTGGCACAAATCGATGAAGTCCTCCCCCAGAACTTCGAGCATGGCCGTGCGCATGACCATCAGCGGGTAGCAGCAGTAGTACAGGGTCATCATCGTCAGCGGCAGTGCCAGGTGATACAAAAAGTCCAGGGAGAAAAAGATATCGAAGGTGCCCGAGGCGCTGTAGCCGGGGGTGCGCATGTGACCGGTGGGGAAGATGTCCAGCTTGATGGAAAAAATAAAGATAAAAACGATGGCCACCCAAAAATCAGGGGCGGACCGCAGAACCATTGATCCGGTCACCACGGCCTTTTCAACCGAGGCCCCCCGTTTCCAGGCCACGTAGGAGCCGATGACAATGCCCAGCAAAAAGACCAGCACAAAAGCGGGCACCATCAAAAAAATCGTATTCCAGAATTTTTCGGCCACGATGTCGAATGTTCGAATCCCGTGCTGAAAGGAAATCCCGAACTCTCCGGTGGCCAGGTTTTTCAGATAGATGACGTACTGTTCGATCAGCGGCCGGTCCAGGCCGAACCGCTGCCGCATCTCCCGCTGGACATCCGGGTCCAGGGCCGAGCTGAGAACGGTCATGGTCGGGTCGCCGGGCAGCATTCTGAAAAGAATGAACAGGATCGTGGCCAGAAAAAACAGGGTGAAGACAGCCAGAACCAGGCGCTTTAGGACATAGATTCGCATTTGTTACAGTTGCCTAATGCAATATTCGAAAGGCCGGAATAATTGCGGCCATGCGATCCGGTCTGCCGGGCCGGACCGCCTGGCCGATGAAAAGTCATGCGCTTGTGAGCTCTTATTTGGGCGGATAGCAGAGCCGCCCGTCTTCGTTCCAGCGGTATCCCGCCGCCTTCAGCACTTCCCTGGCTTTTTCCAGATCGTAGGAATACGGCTTGATGTTGGGATTGTGCCAGTACTCGTTCTGGGGCGCGATCATGGAAGCCCCCACGCCGGCCAATCCAAAAAATATTTCCTCCACCATCTGCTCTCTGGGTATCGTGTAGGCCAGGGCCAGGCGGAACTGGGGGTCGTCAAAGGGCTTGCGCCGGATATTGAGGATGACGCCATCGGTGGTGTGATTGGGTATCTTGAGAACCTTGATGTAGTCGAGCTCCTCCAGCTCCATGACCTGCTGGGCTGAGACGGTCACCATGTTGTCGACCTCTTTTTTCTTCAGGGCCGTGCTGACACCCTCGCCGGTACCGAAGAACACGAACAGCACGCCGTCCAGCTGGGGCGGGGAAAAATGGCCTGCATGTCTGGTCATCATGAACTCCTGGCTGGCGCGCCAGTGATCGAATTTGAAAGGACCGCTGCCGATGGGGGGCACGTTGCGGTATTCGTGGGGCTTGTCGATGTTTTCCCAGATGTGCTTCGGCATGATCGGGGTTGTGGCCAGCGTCAGGCTGATGAAAGGCGCATAGGGCTGCTTGAGCTTGAAGCGGATCTTGCTGTCGGACAGGATTTCTACGGATTGGACCGACTCGATTTTCTTCAGCAGGTAGACGGCCTTGTGTTGGGCAAGGTAGTCAAAGGTGAATTTGATATCCTCGACGGTGACCGGTTGGCCGTCATGAAAGGTCATGCCCTGACGGATGGTGACATCGATGGTGGTGTCGTCGACGGTGTCCAGGGCGGAGGCGGCCCACAAATCGGGTTTGCCCTCCGGGGTCACCCGCACCAGGGTGTCGTAGATCGAGTAGACGTAGACAAACTGGTCCGACTCGTTGAACACCAGCGGATTGATGGTTTTCAGATCGGCCATGGCCGTGCCGTAGCGGAAAATCTTTTTATCCCCCTTGGGCTTGGTGGAAAAGAGCATCATGGCATCGTTGAATCCGGCAATGGACACCTTGGCCACGTCGAAATTGGCGCTGTTGTAAGCCTGGATGGAGTTGTTGTTGACCGTGACGATCCACGGGTTTTGTCGGAATAAAATTTCCTGGCACTGCCAAACGAGCTGCTGGCGTTTGGCGAGATCATAGGCTGCCTTCTGGGCCTCGGCCAGCTGGTCGTAGGCCGCATCTGTAAACCCGGACAGGTTCCAGGCGCCCGGCACCGCATTTTTGGAGTGAAAAACGGTGTTCAGGAAAAAATCCGGATCGAGGCGGTCCACCGTGCCGGTGCCTTCCATCATGGTGGCGTCGAAGTCTTTTTCCTTGAACAGGCGCTGGATCAGCGGATGGGGGATGTTCAGCGGCTCCAGGCGCACTTTGAGGCCGAGCTTTTCCCAGTTTTCCTTAATCATCAGGGCCTGCTGGTAAACCCAGGGCTGCTGGCCTTTGGGAAAGCTCGTAAAATTGATCTCCTTGACGGGCTCGAGCTGATCGGCCGCGGCGACGGTCGCCGGCGCCACCGCCAATCCCACGGCGATCAGGATGATTACCAAGGTTGACTGAAATTTTTGAATCATGACCAATCCCTCCTGTTATATTTGAGTTGAATTGCCGAAGATAGGAACGACCGGTTTCGGTCTGTCAACACTGTTACCCGGGAAAAAGGTCTCCTGTCAAGGTTGAAGGTTGTTGCGCAAGGTTTCAGGTTTCGGGTGTCCCCCCTTCGCCTTTCAGGCTACGGAGGGCAAGCAGATTGCAGGAATTACACGCAATATATCCCGCGCTAGGGCGCCAAGCTCGCCAAGGAAATGATATAAAACAAAAATAATCTTTGCGCCTTGGCGTCTTGGCGAGAAAACTAACAGCTTCTATTCCGGTCAGACAGGATCCCCTTTTAGCGACGGTCGGGAGCGGGTGACGGCGGTTGCGAAGCTGTCCGGGCCGAGGCCCTTGCCCAGGCCGGCCACCAGGCAGGTGCCGACGGCTTTGGCGATGGTCTTGTCGTATTTTTGCGGGAAATGGTCCGGCAGCTCGATTTGGAGCAAGACCCTGGACCGGTCGGTTCGCTTTCGATTCCAGTCCACAATCTGGCGGATGGTGAAGCCGTCGGTCGAGATGTTGCGTTTCCGGCAAAATGCCAGAATATCCATGCTCGCTCACAAGGCAAAGGCCGCAAAGAAAATGTTGGCCGGGCTCATCGTCGTGCGGCGGGCATCTTTGTCTTCGAAGTACTCGGTGACAATCGAGCAGTTGTCGGTTTCGATTTTGATCCGGTCATTTTCGATAAAGCTGCTGTCAAACTCGGCATGGCGCTCATCGGTGCCCAATTGGCCTCCTTTCAAGATGTCGGTTTGCAGGCAAAATATTCATCCTCCGGGTTTGTTTTTATTCCGGTCGGCGATCAGCATCAAATACGGGATAGTACAGCACATGAGGGTCTGCGACAAGCCTTAAGCGGGGGAATTATTTGACCCCCTGGAAAAGGAAGATGACATAGCGCTGGCGGGCATCAAAATCGAACCGTGATTTGGAAGTTTCAATGGCGCTTACGCAAAGAACCGCGGTTTGCAGCGATCAGCCCATTGAACAACGAAAAATCCGGGCCGGTCCCCAGGACCCGCCCGGATTTATTCATTTCAGGATCTTTCCATCTGATCTGATGCGCAAAGCAGGATCAGCGGGAAGCCCGTGGTGGATAGGTCATGGTGTTTTCCAAATTGATGTTGGCTTCGGAAAACTCCTCGACCTCGGTGTAAAAGTACATATTGGCATTGATGTCGCTTTCCTCGATAAAGTCGGCCATGGGCTTGAACCAGGACACCTGGCCCAGCCTGGGTGCGGCATACAGCATGAAGAACATGATCACAACTATGCTGGCCAGCAGTTTCATCACCGGCTTGAAGCGGTTGACCATACCAGTCATTGCCGAACGACAATCAGATGTGGTGTCGCAGATCGAAACAGCCATGGTTATATCCTCGCCGTAATTTCGGGGAACACCTTGTAGAACATGATGTAGCATTGTTTAACCGGAACCGGCACACGCAACCCATTGTTCTGATCCTGGACTCTGAACCCAGGCAGATTAAATTCTTGAAGAACATTCCGACTTGACAGAAGATACCCTATCACGCATATACATATTTTATATATTTGGCAGGAGCGCAATATAAACAAGTTGCAACAGCTGAAAGTCATGGCGCTAGTTCGACTTGTTTCGCACGGGCGGCGGCCGGGGGGTAAGGGTCGCTGCCTGAAACAGTAACCTTCAACAAAGAATTAAGGAGGTGCATATGCGTATCACAAAACTAATGCGTTGGTTTATACTGGGATGTGCGGCCGTCGCTGTAGCCGCCATCCCTGCTCAGACGTTGGCAATGGGACATGGAATCGATCTGAAAGGCAAGACCGTCGAGTGGGTCATCCCGTTTTCTGAATCCGGTGGTTCGGCCAAGTGGGCCAACTTCTACGCTCCCCTTCTCAGCGAAGCGCTGCCGGGCCAGCCCACCGTGGTGGTCAAGTTCATGCCGGGAGCAGGTTCGACCAAGGGTGCCAACTGGTTCCAGAAGCGGAAATACAAGGATGGGACCGTCATTTTCGGTTCATCGGGGTCGACCCAGTTCCCCTACCTTCTCGGTGATCCGCGCGTGCGCTATGAATACAAGGACTGGAACGTCGTCATGGCATCCGGTACCGGCGGTGTGGCCTATCTGCCGCCGGATCTGGCCAAGAAGTTTGACGGCAGCGCCAATATGCTGAAAGACATCAATTTTATCTACGGCTCCCAGGGTGCCACCCGTCTCGATCTGGTTCCGCTGCTGGCCTGGGAAATGCTGGGTCTGAAGGTCGAGCCCGTTTTCGGCATCAAGGGCCGCGGCGACGGCCGTCTGATGTTCGAGCGCGGCGAGGCCAACATCGACTACCAGACATCTTCCAGTTACCTGAAGGGTGTTGCGCCGCTGGTTGAGGAAGGCAAAGCCGTACCGATGATGACCTGGGGTTCCCTGGATGCGGACGGCAACATCATCCGCGACCCCACCTTCCCGGACATCGCCACCTTCAAGGAGGTCTGCGAGGCAACCGCGGGCTGCGAGACTAAAGGCGAGAAATGGGAAGCCTGGAAGGCGTTTTTTGTCGCCGGCTTTCCGGCCCAGAAGATGGTATTCCTGCCGCGGGGTGCCGGCAAAGATGCTATCGCAACCTATACCAAGGCATTCCAGGCCGTGCATGCGCGGCCCGACTTTGCCGAAATTTCGCTCGTGCGTCTCGGGAAATATCCCCAGATGACCGGTGACATGGCGGTCGGTGCGCTCAACAGCGCCACCAGCGTTCCTGAAGAGGCCAAGGCCTTTGTGGTGAACTGGCTGAAAGAGCGTTACGGCGTCAAGCTGAAATAATCCAACCCACCCCTCCCGGAGAATTACGGGAGGGGAATTTTCATTCCTGTACTTCAAAGGAGGGCCGGATGGATTTTTTTACCTCTGCATTGCCTGCTCTCGGTGAAGCCTTTTCCCTGATTCTACGTCCCGAGCAGATTATGTTCCTGGTTCTGGGCGTGCTGCTGGGTCTTTCGGTCGGTGTATTCCCCGGCCTTGGCGGCATTGCGGGCCTGTCCCTGGTCCTCCCGTTTATCTACGGGATGGATCCGATCTCCGGCCTGTCCCTGATGGTGGGGCTGGTAGCCGTTATTCCGACGTCGGACACCTTTGCCTCGGTCCTGATGGGAATTCCCGGGTCGTCGGCTTCCCAGGCAACCGTGCTGGACGGTTTCCCGCTGGCCAGAAAGGGCGAGGCCGCCCGCGCGCTGGCTGCGGCATTTTCATCATCTCTGTTCGGCGGGCTGCTCGGCGCCAGTTTTCTGACCTTCTTCATTTTGATTGCCCGTCCCATAGTGTTGGCTTTCGGGTTGCCGGAAATGCTGATGATCACCACCCTGGGCCTGAGCATGGTGGCTATCCTGGCCGGGCGCATTCCACTCAAGGGCGTCGCCGCGGCCTGCATGGGATTGATGGTCGGCACCATCGGCGAAGCCGATGCCGGCGGTTCTCTCAGGATGAGCACCTACGACATCCCCTACCTGACCGACGGTTTGAAGCTGGTGGTTGTCGGTATGGGCATTTTCGCGATCCCCGAAATCGTGTCCCTGCTGCGCCAGGACCGCGCCATTGCAAAGGGGGCGGCCCTCGGTGCCGGCTGGCTGCAGGGGGTGCAGGACTGGTTCAGGAATATCTGGCTGTCGATCCGCTGTTCCCTGATCGGCGTGGTCGTCGGCGTGATCCCGGGTCTGGGCGGTTCCGTGGTCGACTGGATTGCTTACGGGCACACCGTCCAGACAACTCCCAATAAAAAGGATTTTGGCTCGGGGGAGGTGCGCGGCGTGATCGGTCCGGAGTCTTCCAACAACGCCAAAGAGGGCGGCGGCCTGGTTCCGACTCTGATATTCGGCATCCCCGGTTCGGGATCGATGGCGATATTCATCGGCGGTCTGGCACTGCTCGGCTATGATGCCGGCCCGCAGCTGATAACCAACAACCTCGACATCACCTATACCACGGTCTGGTCCCTGGCCCTGGCCAATGTTGTCGGCGCGGGGCTGTGCATCGCCCTATCTCCCGCCATTGCCCGGTTGACCACCATACGCTTCACCCTGCTGGCACCCTTTCTGTTCATGATGATCACCTTTGCCGCCTTTCAGTTCCGGCAGTCGCTGGGTGACCTGGTGGCGCTCTTTTCAATCGGCCTGCTGGGCATCTTCCTGCGCCGGTTCGACTGGTCCCGGCCCGCGTTTTTGATCGGTTTTGTCCTCAGTACCCAGGCCGAGAACTATTCGTTCCAGGCTTACCAGATCGCCAAAAGCAAGTTCCGTCTGGCCACCGGGACCGGTTTGGAATACATCTTCTCCCCCATTGTGATCGTGCTCATCATCATCACCGTTGTCTCGGTGGTGGTCGGCATCCGGCAGGCCAAAGCGATTATGTCCGAAGGCGACGTTCCCGTCGGCGGGAAACGCGCACCCCTGATCTTTTTGATTTGCGTAACCCTCTATTTCGTGATCAGCTTTTTCGACGCCTTCGTGATTACCATCCAGACCGATCGTATCTTTCCGATGACCATCTCGTTGATTGCTGCGGTGGCCTGCTTCACGCTGATCATCCGGATGATCCGGGCCCCTGAAAGCGACCACGTTTTTGCCGACCGCGAAGCCAGCGGGGAAGACGCCGAGGCCCCGCACGGCTTTTGGGGGACATTGGCCTGGTTTGCCATCCTGCTGGTGCTGTCATCGCTGGTCGGGTTCATTCTCGCGCTGGCGGTGTTTCTGGTGACGTTCCTCAAGGTGCGGGCCGGGCAGAGCTGGCCGAGAACCTTGATTCTGTCGGCCGGCGGCATCGCCCTGATGTGCTTTATGGCAGGGGTTCTGAACCGGGATTTTTTGCCGGGACTGCTGCAGGCCTTTGTGGAACTGCCCTGGCCGCTGGGAGGCCTATGAAGCAGAAAGCGATCCCCTTTCTTTTTATGCGGGGCGGCACGTCCCGGGGGCCCTATTTCAAGAAAAGCGATCTGCCCGAAGACCGCGCCACGCTCAGCCAAGTGCTTCTGGCTGTGGTCGGCTCCGGCCATCCGCTCAACATCGATGGAATCGGCGGCGGAGCGGCGGTGACCACCAAGGTGGCCATGCTGTCCCCGTCAGCGGATCAATGGGCCGACGTCGACTACTTTTTTGCTCAGGTCAGCGTGGAAGACCGCCTGGTGGACTACAAGCCGACCTGCGGCAACATTCTTTCGGGGGTGGGGGCGGCAGCACTGGAGATGGGGCTGGCCGCCCCGGCAGGTGATGAAACCCGCGTGAAAATCCGGGCGGTCAACACCGGCGCCAGGGTGGTCGCCAGGATCCAAACCCCCGGAGGGCAGGTTGCCTACGACGGCGATACCGCCATCGACGGCGTGCCCGGCACGGCCGCCCCGGTCGAGCTGCAGTTTATGGATGTGGTCGGCGGTGTGACCGGCGCCCTGCTGCCCACCGGAAACCTGGTCGACACGATCGAAGGCCTGCGGGTCTCCTGCATGGATGTGGCCATGCCGATGGTCATCGCCCGGGCGGAAGATTTCGGGCTGAGCGGTTACGAGAGCCGCACCGAACTGGATGAAAACCGCGCCTTTTTCGAGCGCATGGAACCGATCCGGATTGCGGCCGGCCGGCTCATGGGAATGGGCGATGTACGTGATTCCGTGACGCCCAAATTCGGCCTGCTGGCTCCCCCCAGGGCCGGCGGAACGATTTGTGCGCGCTACTTCATGCCGTGGAAATGCCATCCGACCATGGCCGTGACCGGGTCCCAGTGCCTGGCCGCCTGTGTCCTGACACCCGGGACGGTTGCCGCCGGGATGGGATCCATACCGGGTGAGAAGCCGGCCCGTATTGTGCTCGAGCACCCCTCGGGACAGATCGAGGTTCTGGTTGACTACACGCTCGATGCGGACGGATTTTCGCTGCGTTCGACCGGGCTGGTCCGAACGGCGAGAAAGCTTGCCGCCGGAGAGGTGTACATCCCTGCGCGCATATGGACCTGAGGTGCGCGGTTTGCCATCGTTGGGAATTGTGGCGGAAAATGCCGGGCTGCGCGATAGGATCGAATTTTTGCCCAACATTCCGGGGTAAACCTGACAATCCAGCTCCTGGATGATTTATATGCCAAATCAGGACTACAGAAGCCTCAATATCACCAGCACCAGGATGACGATGACCAAAACCGAAATCACAAAACCCGCGCCATCCGCACCGGCCGGAAGCTGATCGATCTGTTCGGCCACTCGGATAACTTCTGCATCCGTTAAGCTCTCAACCCTTGCATCCGCCTCCAGAGGGTCAACACCCTGTGAAACGATGGCGGACCTGACATCCTGGCGCAGCATGAATTGTCTCAATGTTTCACGGGCCTCCTGGCTGCGGCTCGTGTCCAGCATTGCTTCCGTGTCGACCATGGCCGCCAACGCAGCCTGATAGGGGATCGACAGCAGCAGGGTTAAGATGATCATGATCATTGCAACGGGTTGCGCTTTTTTGCGAATGGGGTGCATGTTCTTCCTCCTGGTAATCCGGTTGTTTACAACGAAAGCCATAATCAGGTAGACATATAGGATCCGCGAGCCGCAAACCGAAACTTTTTTAGATAGCGGCTTGCGGCGCAGGCGGCATACCTTTATATCTTAAGACTGATATGTCATTCCGCAGCGCGGGGGCTTCCGCACAAGTTGAAGGTTGGTTCTGCGTTTAATTTTCAGTTTTATGTCTAAAGAACTGCTCGTCTTAATATTAAAAAAATCGGCGGTCAAAAGCAGCCCGACCTAGCCGAATATGATGGTTTTGATCTGATTTCGTTTCAGCGCGAAAGAGCAGTGAATTGCTGCAGGCGTTACCTAATATCAGATCATAATTAGGCCCAAATTTCAACAAAACTTTTTTAACATGCTGAAATTATTGCTTTAATATAAATATCGGCTTCGCCGGCGAATCCGGCGGTCCGCTCGACAAGTTGCAAACCATGGTCGCCGCCTGGGATGAGTACGCAAAAGATGTTGGCGTGGTTCCAGCGAAGTAGGCATCGTCCAGCCTATATGTCCCGATAAGATGAGGGCCGAACGATATACATCAAGAGTCGATTTGCGACAAGGAGTCGGGCATGACAGATGAAATCATTGAACGGTACGGCAAAAGAGTAGGTTACACGGAAACGGAAATTGAAAGGTTTCAGGAAGGGGGCCACAGGGTCAGGCAGGTGAAACGCCTATCCCAAGCAGCCTCCAAGTATTCCATTCAGGCCGAGGTAGTCAGCGCCTGCAACTGTAACTCCGGGCACGAGATCGGACAGACCTTCATCCTCGACGTGGACGGCAATTTCATAACCAAGCTCTGCCCGAAGAGAATGTGCGTGTATTTGACATCGCAGCTTGTAATTCCAGTGGCCCTGATCAACGAAAGGCTCAGCGAAGGTCTCGAGCCGAATGACTTTCATTTCATGCGCTACGTTCGATGTCCGGATGCCGGGGTTGAGTGTTATGGATACGGCGAGGTTATGCTTAAGGTCCAGGTTGTCCCGAGAGCAAGATGATGTCTGTGATCAAACCAACGACGGTTGACCATTTCTTTTGCAGCGAGGCGCAAAAAGCCGCGTTTGCGGAAGAGAGGCGTCGGCTGGTATAAAAAGGAAACAAAGACATGTCCGGTATTTCCGATTCGGATCGTCTATCAGTCGGCATTGCTCAGATTGCACCGGTGTGGCTTGACCGCGAGAAGACGCTGGATAAAATCATTAATTATGTAGATTCGGCCGCGCAGAAGGGATGTCGGCTGGTAGTCTTCGGCGAGGCTTTGCTGCCCGGATATCCTTTCTGGATCGAGCTCACTGACGGCGCCCGATTTAATTCCTCTTTGCAGAAGGAAATACATGCACACTACCTGCAGAACGCTGTCCAGATCGAAGCGGGGCATCTCAGCCGTTTGTGTGAAGCCGCAGCCGAACAACAAATCACCGTCGTTTTGGGCTGCATCGAAAGGGCCCTGGACCGCGGCGGACACAGCATATTTGCTTCCCTCGTATACATCGATTTGAACGGCGCCATACGTTCGGTTCACCGAAAGCTGATGCCGACCTATGAAGAGCGCCTGACATGGTCGGCTGGCGACGGCCACGGGCTTCGGGTGCAGTCGCTTGGACGATTTACGGTGGGCGGACTGAATTGCTGGGAAAACTGGATGCCTCTGGCCCGCGCGGCGCTGTATGGTCAGGGTGAAGATTTGCACATCGCAATCTGGCCGGGCGGTGTTCACAATACACGTGATATCACCCGCTTTATAGCGCTGGAGGCGCGCTCATACGTGGTTTCCGCATCTGGCTTGATGCGTAAAACCGATTTTCCGCAGGAAACACCGCATGTAGAGGATATTTTAACGGGATGTTCGGACATGTTGGCCAATGGCGGGTCTTGCATCGCCGGTCCTGACGGGGAATGGATTGTTGAACCGGTCGTTGATAAAGAGAAGCTAATTCTGGCGACGCTGGATCATAAAGAAATACGCCGGGAGAGGCAAAACTTCGACCCCGCCGGGCACTACGCCCGGCCGGACGTCACCCAATTGACCTTAAATCGACAACGACAGATCACGCTCAAAATTTTGGACTGAGAAAAGTCACGGCATATGCATCAGCCGGCCATCCGGCGCTCATAATGGCTTCGCCGAGTCGCTGCGGCGTGAGCACCATTGTTTTTCGTTAGAGCCGTGCGGGCTCTAAAATAATTTCGGCCGCAACTCACTTCCACCTCATGCCTCTTTTTGGGAAATTGAAATACACGATGATAGGTTTAATTGTAATGTTGGCGGCCATTGGTTTAAGGGGATCTGATTGTCACTTTCAGGGGGGGATTTTACTTAAAAGTCGAAACAGAAATGATAACCGAGAATAAATGTATAGAATTACAGAGGAAAAGCCAGAACATTCCGGGTTCAACAAGTGCCTTTGTCTATCGAACCTCGGAAAGAGGCTCTGGATGGAGTTGGTATTCTATGATACCAGATGAACTAGTTGATAGTTGGAAACTATTGAAAGCTAAATGCCTAAAAGATAGAAAATTTCCCCTTCACTAACACTTTATGCTGTAAAGTCGACAAACTGGCGTGAGGTTATGTAAACGGCCGGACTCTCAATTGTACCATGAATGGAGGATGCGATGAAAAGCGCCGCGTTGGTAATGGGTTTTGGTTTTGGCCGAGCCAATGAAGATGTGGCCGATTTCGTGAAAGCTCGCAGCCGGATTCGTCATTTTGATTGGATATTGGCCCAAGTCGCTGTAAGCGGACCACTGTATCAAAGGGGTCTGCAAGTGATGCCCATGCACCAGCATCACCGCCGTATCCATGTTGACACCCTTGAGGCAATCGGATTTGGACTTTTAAGGCTTTACGAAGTCGCAGGGGACAGTGGCTGTGATATCGAGCTTGAGGTTTTAGCACACGAAAGGCAGTTCACTCGCTCAAGCGATGCTGCATCATTTGTCCTGAGTTGGTTGAGGAGATCCTCATCACCCGAAATCGAGATCTTTTTGCAGAAAATGACACTTTGTCAGCCAAAAGCGCCAGCAACAATGCACTGGAACCTGCTACGTGAATCCTGCTGGCAGCCTTGGACTTGCTTTTTATTGCTATACACCGTAGCGGACCTTTGGGCTAAATGGCGCGATTTTGGTCGTAGAAACAGACAGTACGAGGCCAATCCCCACGCTTTCTACAGCGATCTCAAGGCCTTGGAGCACCGGGTGGCACAGAATCGATTAAAAGATGAACAACATTTTGAACAGAGCAGTGAGCGATATAGGGCAGGGATGATGCAACGGCAACGAAAGCTGTCACGTTGTCCGAAATGCCGAGAGTATCGCTTTTTTTGTATCGATACCATTGAAGAGGAAGCAAACCCAAGGTTGTCCTGGACTCACTATATCGTTGAGGAGACATGGCGATGTCAAACGTGCGGGTACCAGAAACGATACCGAGGAGGCCGAAAATAGGTATAGTGGTGGCTGATTAACCTTCGCAGGCTTTGGCAATTAGAAAAGGATCAAATGCTCATTTGGTGGGCCTTTGCTCCGTTGAAGCCTCAAACAAATTACGAGACTGGGTCTCATGAATGACCTTATGTGGTTGCTGCAATTGCCGATGGCCGTTCTGCGGGGCTGCCGAGCACGGTTGCGCCCTGGCAATCGGCTTCCCAGTCTGAATGATTTCAAGCAGCGAATTTGGAATGGGGACAGCTCCAAGTACGATACCTTTGTTGTGACACTCAGGTATTATTTCCCCGAGGGAGTGAGGGTCTACGTTTCGGGCAGCTCCGCAACAGGTTGGAACTTTCTATCCGGAAAACCCTTCGACGATCAGAGCGATCTAGATATCGTTTTGGTCGGGCCCAGAGCCAGATCCCTGTTTGGCGCAAGAGCAGGAAGGCATATGGGGCAAACGACCTTCCCCTTCCCAAAGGAGTGGTCACAGGATCCATCTGATAAGCTGACAGCGCTTCACCGTATCCTTTTCGAGCAAACAGGCCGGGAGGTGAGTCTCGTCGCCATGACACCGTTCTATCGATGGGTTCTGGAGTTAGTTAATGGTCCGTCAATGCTCCTCATCGTCTCATAGGCCGGAGCCGGGGGCGACCAAGCAAACTGATAGGTATGTAAAATGAAAATGTACATCCTGATTCGCGAGACGATTCCTCACGGGTTCGCAGTGCTTGCAGCAGCTCACGCGTCCCTTGCCTGCTATCTGAAGTTCAAAGACACTCCCGAAGTTTCGGAGTGGCTCTCAGGGCCGTTTTACAAAGCAGTTTGCAAGGTGATCATGCTTTTATCATTTTTCGGCGAAATGGATTTTGAGCTGCCTCAAAAAGACGCAGCTGCCATCCTCGCATTGCTGAAACACTATTAAGATACCCTTGACGCTTTGGTTTGCGCATGGGTTGGTGTGCGGATTCACGTATAGGTCCGTGCCGGTTAGAAAGTCCGGTGGCAGGCCGGTTATCTCAAACCGTTGGGCAAAGGCAATGGAAGATCCTCGGAATAAGTTGCGGCTGTACAATGATCTGGCATGGCTGTGGCCCCTCTGGGGTGGTCCGGAGGAGTATACGGACTACTGCAATTATGTGACGCGGCGCATTCGTGAGCACGCCAGGATTCCCATCCGTTCGCTGTTGAATATTGGTTGCGGCGGCGGGAAAAACGTTTTCAACCTCAAGCGCGACTACGATGTAACCGGCCTCGACCTGAGCCCACGTATGCTGGAGCTGGCGCAGGAACTGAATCCCGAATGCAGGTTCGTTCAGGGCGACATGCGAAACTTCGCCCTGAACCGGAGGTTCGATGCCGTGCTGCTGGATGATGCGATTGCGTACATGGCGACCAGCGCAGACCTGCGATCGGCATTCGAAGCAGCCAGGCAACATCTCAGACCCGGCGGTGTCATGGTCGTTACTCCCGATGACACGAAAGAGACCTTTGTCCAGAATCACACGGTAGTGAGTTCGGCCGCTGGGAGAATGAAGCCGGCCAACATCGATGTCGTCTTCGTGGAAAACAGCTACGATTCCGATCCCCAAGACGATCACTACGAAGGGACGATTGTCTATCTGATCCGGGAAGACGGCCAGCTGCGCGTCGAGACAGACCGCCATATTCTCGGACTCTTTGCCCTCGATGTGTGGCGGGAGACGCTGAGACAGGTCGGTTTCAAGATTTATGAGGACTCATACGTAGAACGCGACAAGGAGTATGTGACGTTTGCTTGCCTGAGATCGGCATGACGAGAAAGCCGAACATGTTTCATCCCCATTTTACCGCCCGTTGAAAATTCATTGCACAATTGGCACGAAGCGAAGCGGAGCAGCGTGATCTCGAGATCATTAATCGTCGGGCGGACGCTCTCAACGCTGAGGCCGAAGATGTGCTGTCCTATCAGGTGCCGCTGTCAGACGTGGCGAGCTTTACAGGGTTATGCGCCCATCGTATCGTCGCGCGATCCGGAAAAGTTTCGTGTTTTCGTCATCGTAAGTCGTCAAATTTTAATCGATTTCCGGTTTTCAACAGTTATTTGTGCTCCGGTCTATACAGCCTACGAGGGCCTCTCAATCCGAGTTCCGGTTGGAATCGACGAAGGTCTTAAGCATGACAGCGGTATTCGCTGCGACGAACTTAACAGTCTTCCAAAATCCGTGCTGGCAAACTACGCCGGCAAGCGCCCTCCGAAGAAGCTACAACTGCTGGAAAGAGCGTTGAAAATTGCGCTGCAAATAAACGATGAATAAGACGGGCTGTTGCCCAAATCGAATTTTACTTACTGACACCGGCTCACCTTGTGCGCCTAATTTCTGGTTTTTTTTCTTCAAGATTTTTACAAACGCACAAATAGCAATTGATTACACCGACTACTTATGCTAAAGTACCGTAAAATATAACTTTAGCGGAGTACAATCATTATGATGGGCCGCCAATCAAAGGTTCA
>Ga0209454_1000510_pt1 | contig 20740 bp, 18 predicted proteins | sample WorMetHERISLAND1_2_FD_187400 | JGI IMG/M metagenome (GOLD analysis project Ga0209454, IMG submission 187400) | Marine gutless worms symbiont microbial communities from Max Planck institute for Marine Microbiology, Germany - Olavius geniculatus... | ecosystem: Host-associated > Annelida >... | reverse complement strand
TCATATGTTGGATACCCAATTCATTCACTGTTGCAAAAAATGTTTTAGTTTTCACAATCCTACCAAAGGTCGCACTGTACATAGGCCATGTAAATATTTTGACAGCCAGTAGCAACCCCTAAATATTAACCAATTTCCATGAAATTTTTTACGGAATTTCTTTTCATATATACGAACAAAATGAGAGGGTGCCCCATTAAAAAATCAAAACTTCATTTTTCTGAATCAACCTAAGGAGGAATCTGGTTGCAGAATCTTAGGACCGCAGACTGAGAAGGCATTCTTCCCAAACTGGGTCTGTCTTCTCATGACAACAGCTGCTTTCGTTGTGGAGAAATGGAACTGTTGGCATCCAGATTCTTTACCGTTATCTAGACTTATCATGTTGCTAAGATATAAGCATAAATCGCATACAATCAGATGCAAGTTTGTTTTAATGGACCGTGATTGGGTGAATTGTTAGCTGTAAGTCTAAATCCGTTGGACACAATCACAAACGTAAATGTACGGTAAGATAAGATGTGATTTAATGTAGTGCATCCATATGGCTGAAATAGCATGGTGACAGTGCAGTTGAAAAACAGCTTAGAGCCATGTTTAACGATAGTTAATAGTTTATCTGCTTGTGTGTCTGTGTCTGTGTTTTTTTGTGTCGTTAGCTTTACTGTGGTGTTGTGTCTATAGTTTTTATCTCAAACTGTATTTTGTCGTAGTTTTTCTGTATTGTATGTTTTCCATAAACCTTTCCTTAAACCTTTCATAACATTCTCGTAAGTTTATTTTATGAAGTTTTGTCAATTCGGCTTCTGGGCATGTTAGTTTTTCTGCACTCAGCACTGTTGGCATGTCCACAATCACTACTGGTCAGTTGTTCCCACAGTTTTCCGTGGGTCGTGGAATTTCAAGCCAAGCAGCGGAATTTGCCCTTTTTCGCAGAATTTTGATATTTCCGCAGAATTTCTCGGAATTTTGCAGAAATTGAGAAATGACCGACGATCAGTATGATCGTCGGCTTTACTGTGTAACTAAATAGACTAACTATATCACGGAAAAGATCAAACTAACCTGCCTAAAACTGTGAGCACTACTAATAGCCATCGCAATACAGCACACAATAATAAATAAACACAATTTGACTTGACAGATTGCACTTTTGAAAAGAAAAAAATATTGACAATTTTATTTGAATGTTGCTAGCATAACTGAGCACAACGCCAGCCTTGAATAACTGAAGTTTATGCACAGAATAGAGCTCAGTTTATTCACAAACGGACGGATGCGGTAAGCCGCAGAATTTAAGCAATTTTGCCACGGTGAGCCATGGAATTTTGCGAACCGGCTCGCGGAATTTGGCAAAATTTGCCACGAAAAACTGTGGACCCTACTGGTTAGGAGTTTGAACTTGTTGAAGTTTGATCATCTTCTGAAAAAAAGAAGAAGAATACAGATGAATCAGTGAATGAATGAATGAGATGTTGTTGTGATTTGGTTGCAGCGTCGCTGGGAGCAGCAAGTGCCGGTGGTCTAGCTCAGCATCTGTTCCGACCCCCAGGAGTTCTTCCCGGTTCCCCTTTCCTCAGTCCTTTGCATGGGATGCTGCCATGGTCTCAGCCACCTCATCCGTGGCATGCTGTACTGCAGCAGTCACTACTGTCATCGGATCAACTCACTGCTGACCAGCTGGCCGCTGCTGCTGCTGCTGCTGCTGCCGGGAGTGCTGCTAGTGATCGTAATGATGTCTCACAGGTTGCTTTTACACACTTTCGGCTTTACTTTATCATATAGCTTATTACATCGATCACTGGCAGCCAGTTAGTCAATGAGCATTACCATGCTTCTTTCTCAGCTTTCCGATTGAATTGCATCATATATTACACTGCGATTATTTTGCAAAATAAACGTGACGATAATGATCTTCATCGTCAGTCATCATTGTCATAGACTTTGTTTTGCATTCTGATAGTGTTGTGTTGCTACCAGGAAAAGTCTCTTACCTTCAAAAGCTTTTCAGAGGATGTGCAGGAACCTTGCATGACTGTTTGTGATCGCATAAAATATAGTCTCATTAGCGGATAGAAATTACCTCTGATAATAAAGGTGCTTAGAGGTTAAAAGCAAAAGTTAAAAATGTAACTGGAATGGGTGTTGGTCTGGACAATCCGTGGAAAATGAATCATGCAAAAGCATTTTAGTTAGAATGTTGGATCGTCACAAAGAAATATGCTGGAATAAAACCTGCTGCTTCTTATTACGGTAATATAATTGTCTGTGGTTGTTGTCGATGCAGAAGTCGGATGGTGTAGAGGAGTCATCTCGACAGCGAGGAGGGGGAGGTGGTACAGTGACTGGTAGCTCGGTGGTGTCCAGTACACTGGACAGACGTCAGCATCATCATCATCAGCAGCGTACTACAAACCACCACCAGCAGCAGCGTGATCAGCACCAGCGCTGTGACAGCATCACCCTGGCCACTGGCCATCACCGCCATCAGTCACGCGTTGATGCCAACAGTCAGGGCTTCTACACGGAACTGATGAGGATCAAACATGAGGAGTTCAGTCCTCAGTCCGGTCTGTCCGTCTGCCTATCTCTTTACCTTTGCTTTTCACTTGTGTACTAGTGCATTAGATCAACTAGTTCTTATGAAACATTCAAATTTAGACTAAAAACCGAACTGTTCGCCGCCGTTTACCTGGATACTTAGGACAAGTCAGCACCAATGCAGCAGTTCTGATTCGCACTTATCTTTGTGTCAATGGCAGTATATTAAATTGTTTTTAGATTAGATTAGAAGTGATTCTGCCTGTTCTTGGATATGTCTACTTTACCTGTCGTCTGTCATATCTGTGCACCCTGCTCTGTGATTAAACCATGGACAGATTTAGGTGCCATTTGGCATACACTCCTGGGGTCCAACAACATATTGTGTTAGATAGGGGTCCCTAAGCCCCTGCAGGGAGGAGATTTAGGGGTCAAACCTGAGCCAAAACATGCAGTTTCAGTCCCTGCCATCCCCTGATGAATACAAATTAATAGCAACACTGCCTTTGCCCAAATTAGTTTGATCCTTGTTTCATGAGCTTCTGTGTAGTAGTAGTTATTGTTGTTGTTGTTTGTTGTACCGGTATTTATTGTATGGTTCTTATGTGTGGATGTTTAGATGCATACTCGGAGGACATCCATGCCAGTCCGTCGGACAGTCACCCTGACATGCATTCTCTACCTGCTCATGAGACTGAGCTTGACTTTTATGAGACCAACTGTCACTGGCGAGGCTGTGGACTGGAGTTTGAAACTCAGGAAGAGCTCGTTCAGGTATGTAATAATCATGTAGCCTAATGTTATGTAAAGTGAAGGGTGTTTTAAATTGTGCATAATGCTGCAGGGACACCTTACTAAACTGAAGATAGCTCTGCTGCCAGAAACTAAGGCTAGCTGCAGCTGTAGAGATGAAAACTAGAGCTGGTAACAATCAACAATTTTTAAAGTACTTAACTTTACAAACGTTTATGATTAATTAATCATTAATTTTAATTAGAAACTAACGATTGCCAAAGAAAATACATTTCATTTATTTAGCAACTATAACTCTAACTATAACTACTGGTATGAACTCTAACGTTTCACAGATGCACTGAGACACTCAGTTATTGAGTGCTTTTGACACAAGACGTGTAGACAAACGAACATTGACTTTTCTAGAAAAAAAATGATTGAGATGATTCCAGTTGCTTATCATACATGATCTCATTGTATTTCACCTACTTTATAATATTCTTATTGATTTGACTTTATATAAAATTTTAAGGATTAAAATCTTATTAATTGTTTTAATTCAAAGCTATTAGTGATGTGTATGAATGTGTGAACAGCATCTGAACCAGGAGCATGTGTCGACCAGTCGTCGTCAGTATGTGTGCCTGTGGGAAGGCTGTGGTCGCTCGGAAAAACCGTTCAAAGCACAGTACATGCTTGTTGTTCACATGCGACGTCACACTGGGGAAAAGCCTCACCGTTGCTCGGTCAGTTGGTCATTTCGTTGGTTGGTCAGTCGGTCACTGTCGACAATTAGCAATTTCATGATCAGGTCACGGGGTGCTTAGTTGCAAAGCCTGAAGGGTCAAAATTTTAAACCACGGGGCTGAGAGTGGAGATGGGGTTTTGTGAGTGGGCATCAGTTCTTTTTCCCACTAGCTAGGTGGCCTGGATGAAATGAATGTTAGATGCTTCCCCAATGGGGTCTAGGGCAAAGACAGAGCCACCTAGAGTTTTGATGCTTTACCTGTTCTCGGCTCATTTTCAGCTGACCTCTCTTGTTATGGAAAACTATGTGCATTGAATGTTTATGCATTATGTTGTTAATTTTTAGTAATTACGCATATAATTTTCTTGCTTTATTTTTGTTGGCTCATTTGGACCTTTAAGATCTCGTGGGTTTTGTTTCATCGAATCACCTTAAGCCCTCCCCCCTTCTGGTTTCCATGCCATTGGTTATACTTTATGTAAGCATTATGTCACAATATCTTTAGTTTATCATCATTATCATAGGGATACAGTGCACAGTTTACTGTAAGATCAGGCCATTTTGCAGTGTAAATTTGAAATAGTGTAATGCGAAAAACTCACTTTAAAAACAGAATTAACATGATGTCTCTTATTTTGAGCTTGCATTATTCTCTCTTTGTCGTGTGTCTCAGTGCAATGTGTTGATGCTGTTGGTTGGGTTCAAGGAAAAGCATTTGGATTGCTCTGTAAAGCTTTCTGCTTGGAGCTCTGTTTAGACTGAGAGACATTCTGCGTAGGTTTGTTTGCAAAATGATCATTAAAATGGCTTCTGCATCTGTCTGTGTTTGGGTGTGTCAGATTGAATCAGACGTTTCCATAAGTAACATAGCACAGTTGTACAGTTCTATAGTAAATGTACAAGAATATGAGTGACGTAAAAATAGTACTTGACAGCTTTGGTGCAGATTACAATCGGTAAGATGTGGACTGTGTTGTAGTTTGAGGGTTGCAACAAAGCATACTCGCGGCTGGAAAACCTGAAGACTCACCTGCGCTCACACACTGGCGAAAAACCCTATCTGTGTGAGTATCCGGGATGCAGCAAGGCTTTCAGCAATGCTTCCGACCGAGCCAAGCATCAGAACCGCACTCACTCCAATGCTGTGAGTTTTTACTACTCTTAGTGCTAACTTATGCTGACCACTAGTCTGGAAACATGCCCGGTGCAGGTTTCAGCTGCTGCAGAGTTGCGAAAAACTGTAAAAATTTCCACACAGTGGGTCTTATTGGGTTTGTTAGGTTTTGGGTGTTGGGGATTCAAACCGAATGAACGAAGGCCAAACTTTGTGAGTTTTCAGGTTTACATTAGTTTTAACTCATGAGAATGAGCGGTTTTAGTCTCCACATCAAATAAAACATGTACAGAAATTTGCAAATTCATAGGTTTTAAGCTTGATAGAATAACTATAATAAAACGCACTAAAAGTGGATTCAGTTTACAGTGGGTTTTTGGGGTTGGTTTTCACTGGTTTTGGGGGTGTCTTAACCACAAGGAGCTGTAGTATTGGCTCGATCCATTTTCTGGAGCCTGGAGAGGCCTAAGCCTAGTTTTAGTTTTGTGTTGTAAGCTAGCCTGTAGGAAATCCAAACCTGGGTTTCTGATCCACCAGATAATTTATACATTTTTAACCTCATTTTTTATTGCCAACAAACCCAGAAATTACTCTTGAAGAATGCACACTATCTAACTCTATCACAAGTAATCGAGCTTACCTTGGGATTAAATCTAGGCCCAGTCATTAATTGTTTGTTTAGCATGTATTGAAGTTCCTAATATGAGTTTGTTGATTCATAGGTTGATTTTGTCACGGTGTGTGGTACTGTGATAATTCATGTGCAGAAGCCGTATGTATGCAAGGCTCGTGGCTGCAGCAAGTGCTACACAGATCCCAGCTCACTGCGTAAACACGTCAAAACCGTTCACGGTGCCGACTTCTATGCCAATAAGAAGCACAAGGGCAATGAGTGCAGTGGCGGTGGGCAGATGGACAATGGTGGCCATTTCTACGAGGTAACAGCTTCTGTTGTATTTGTGCTATGTGTGATTTTAAGTTTATGATAACTTTCACACTGTCTGATCAGTTCTTTAACACCGTTGATTGGATAATAGAAAGAGAAATTAGTCTGTGCAAAGTACATTTTCATAACTTTACATTTAGGCATTTGACTTCACCTGGAGTGTTTTTGTAAATTGGGCTGAAACAACAGCAAAAGTAGCAGTTGTTGTTGAAGAAAATAACCATAATTTGACTCTTCTGTTTGAAAAGCTGACTGTTTTTGGTCTTAGTGATTTTTAAGCTAGGTCTGTTGGCAGCACTATGTTTTTGTCATAGGTTAATTCTGTCACAGGTCAGTCCGGCTGGAGTCGGATGAGATATATACTATTACAGAATTATTATGTGTCACATTCAACTTATATCTTTACCATCCACCATTTGACAGTACTGAGCTGTGTCGTATATTTGAAATTTTTCAGATAATTGTGTACTGTGCAATAACTGTCAGGTTTCTATTTTTCACACTGTCTTTTGTTGCACTTTTTGAGTGATATTATACTACTTATATAGTGGTTTTTCTCTTTTTTATATTAAAACCATGCACACATTAGCTAAGCATGCATTCGTATAACAAGTTGTCTGTCTGCGTGTGCAGGACGAATCTAAGCCGGACAACATGTTGAACCCAGGCAGTAACAGCAGTGGTATGGGCAGTGGCGCTGCTAGCAGCAGTAGTGCTGGCAGTCCGGCTAGCAAGCCCAACACTACAACTAATACTGCAGACTATCAGCATGATTCCGTCTCCAGCCCTGCTAGCATACATGTCAATGGCATTGCTGTATGTATCATTCTACACATAGTTACATAAATCTTGCGGTTATTTTTTGCACTCACCACTATTTTCAGAGGCACTGTTGTTGTGTTAAAACAAGAATGAGGTTTAGTGGGTTTTTATGCTGTAAAATGCAGATACTTGTGGTTGTATTGTTGGTACAATTTAGCACCAAGGTGGTAATTAGTGTCCTGACGAATGCAGCAGTGGTTTTATATTTTGATGAATTTGAATAGTTAGCTCAACTCTTCATCTCAGTTGCATTTATTCATTCATACGGTTGTCCTTCCACTAAAAGTTTTCTGTGGTTTGCTCGATTCAAATAAAATTTGTTATTGCTACATGATCATCGATGATATGTCATACAACTAATCCAAGATCAAGATCATGGTCTCGAGATTTTGAAAATTATAAATTCTTTCTTTTTTTATTTTCTCCATTATTTACATTTGGAGCTGGCAAATGGCTAGTAATTCTTAAACTAGGCAACAACGTCTAAATTTGATTCAGCCAGATTTTTGACATTTGGCCTAGTTTTTGTCTTGCGTGACTTTGAACTTCACTCGTATGCAATGTTGAGAAACTGATAGAGCCAGGAGTCAACTGGAGTCCCATAACTACAAGATTAATTTCTGTTTCAGTTACTTCTTAGCCTGTGAGTCAATTCAGCAGTGAATGTGGTGTCTCTGTTGACAGGAGTCTGATAAGAGTAATGGTAACTTACTGACGCCATCGTCGTGCAATGATGCCAGTAGTTCGTCGGCAGTCACTAGAGGTCGTCGGTGTGGTGTCGGCAGCAGTCATCCCGGCATGATGTCTGGTGGTGATCTGATTGTCACAAGTAGCATTGATGAGAATTCGGAGTTTGTTGATGAAGACAACGTGCTCAGCGAAATCATCGTGAGTAGTTTTTTATTTTTCACTCTTTTTATTCTGCAAATATTGGAGAATATCTGACTGAACTTTTATTTTACCGGCTCGTTGTTCGAACTGTAGAAATTTGCTGTTGATCAGTTGTTAGCTGTTGATCAAGCTGTTGAGTAATTGTTAAAAATTGTTAACGATTAAATAAAATCTTAATCGTTAAATTTTTGATTAAACTGCATCATTATTTGGTTTTGGGATCCAGAGGTCATAGTTGAGGGTCTCCAAGCACAGAGAGTATTGAGTCCTTTATTGTGTGCAATTTAATGTTATAATTAATTTACCATCTAATTAATAAGTATTCTGCTGATGTCCAACGTAGCTGTCACCTGTTCGTACTGATGAGCAAACAGTGGCAGAAGCACTGTCAATGTTTTGTTGTAATGCAATGTCACAGAACTTATTTTGCTAATCTGTTGTATAAGTCATGCTTGTGACACATGTTCAGTAAACTACTTACTTCTGTACTTATTTAGTAAGTAAATATTAGTAAAAAGTAAATATGTATGATGGTGTTGTGTAAGCAGTTGTCTCCAGTGTCGGCGGATGAGCAAGCGATGGTTGAAGCACTGCCAATGGTGCGTCAACGTGTACCAGTCACTCGACCGCCCGCCAGCCAGAAGCCACGAGTTGTTGCTCCGACGCTCCCACCACCAGGTGACCCATACAGCAATTATTACTGTCCACTGCAGATGTAACACAAACTGTTTTGCTGGAAACTGAATAGCAGGAAATTATTCTGATCTTTAGTAAGTTTGCTTCACAAGGTCCATGGGTTGGTGCTGACTCGTTTTCCCCATTTTCTAGCCATCAGTCAGATGCTGCATGGCCATGGATGTGGGCTTAGTGCATCATGTGTTGTGTCTGTTTAATGTTCATGTCCCAGTGTTCACTGGTAATCACTATGTCTCTGTGTCTGCCCGTGGAGGGATGGGATGGGATGGCCAGGCTGAGTTCACCTGGTTGGCTGATTATGTACAGAGATGGGGATTGCTGCGGCAGGTTTGGAAGGTTGGATGTTTGTCTATCCAAGACTGTCACAGCACTAAAGTGAAGATAATGAATAATTAAATTGTGTCAGAAGTTTTTCTGATATTATTGTGGTTCATATTTCTTCATGCCTCACTGTGCTTGTCGAGTGTGTCATTGCATTAGTTATCATAATGTCAACAACAGTGTGTCAGAATGTGAATCATGTGCATTATGCATTGAATGACGCTGGTAGGCAATTCTCGTCGTCTGTGGTCGGCGGCCAGTCCATGCCACGGAAGTACAGCAGACAGTCATAAACTACCAGCAGACGATAGACCGACCGGTTCAGCTGGCTATGGTTCTGGGGCTTACAGTAAGTCTTTTCATTTTGCCATTGATCTTTGTCGCTATGACGAAGTCTTTATTTATGGCACCAGTTATTAGTGATTTGTAATAATTAAAGGGAAATTAAAATTAATTTGAAACTAAATAAGTAGGATTTGTTTCTTCACGGTTCATACTGTTACGATTCTGTCATTTCTGTTGTTGAGTTTCTAGTCTCTGATTTTAGTTGATTAAAGCATCATCGTCGGCCCAACTTTTTTTGTTCAGCAATAGCCTTTATTTTTGGTCACCTTTTGTTTATTTCAGTGTTTAGTATGCCTAGTGATCATTTTCATTAGCAACTCATTTGGCACAGAGTGGCATTGCTATGAGTTGCTATGAGTCACGTACTAGTTTGGCCTCAAAGCAGTACATATTTTCACTGGTAGTTTTGATCTTCCAAAGTACAAAGCCCCTCTGATGCTGAGATCTGACGCACTGATGTGTGATGATGCTGTTGATGTACGTGCAGTGAACCGAGAGTTGACGCCGCTGCGTAGTCGCTATGACAGTTGTGCCAGCTCTGCACGTAGCTCATGTCTGAGCACGGCGAGCAGTGCACACAGTGTTCGCTCAGCCAGTTCGCAGCGACGTCGGCACACCACTAACAACAACGCCAACGTTGTCGGCCGCTACCATCCGCCATCCGCCAGCATCACCGCTTCTCCCTATGAGTACGACATGACAGCAACCTCCAGCGAGTCGGTCGAGAGGTCCAGTCAGACTGCAAGGCATGCTGGTATGATGACGACGTCACTAGCCGACAGCGTAGGTGTCGCTAGTGACGTCGAGGTGTCGTCATGTCGGTTCAGTGGGCGTGGCAGCGTGTCGCGGTTCTTGGCCGAACGACGTCGCGAGTCCATCGACAGTGGACTGAATCTGGACTCGGCGACGTACCAGTCCGAGAGTTTTCGACGAGCCAGTGACCCGCTGCTCAACAACTGTGGCGTGGTGGCAGATACCTCGCAGAGCACCACCCAGAGGTGCCACAGTTCGGCCAGTGCTCCGGGCACATGGCGCGAGGGTCATGGCAGGGTGGGGGTGGGCAGTGCCTCAAGTAGTCGTGGTGCTGCTCCGCCAAGCCTCATGTCATCCCGAAGTAGCATTGCGACCAACATGTCAGATGGCGTTGATGTCAAATACACTCCGCCAACCTCCGGACCTTCAGTTGCCGACCAGGTCAGTATCATCAGCATCAGCATCATCATTGTGATTAACACAGCTGATAGTATGTCTTATGCCTGTTAAAATATAACAAGTCACAGGCTTGGTAAAGAGCTACATGTTTAGTGAGGTTGTAAATGAGTCGATGGAAGGTTTGTTAAGACTGGAGCTTATTGTTATTGTCATTACCGGTACTCTATCTATTAGAAGTTGGCATATGCAGCTTTTGAGGGATTGATAAATTGTAAAAAAAAATTAAAAAGTAAACAGGTAGAGTAAAAAATGTAGCAGGAAACAGTACTGATAATAGAACACTAAACAACATAAACAATAGCTATATCAAATAGATGACCTTGTGCAGCTGCATATAATAAAGTCATGTTAATTTAAGTAAGAAGTTTTATTAGTTAATGATTTGTTATTACGTTTCAGTCAGTTTCTGAAGTTATAAGTCAGTTTTGGTAAATAAAGTAAACTCAGCCATCTATCCCTCTGAGGTAGGTAAATCAAGAACCAGACTGCCTGGCTGGGGTTAAGGTGGGGCACTTAGTTGGGTAGCAGGTAACACAGTGTGATCCCATATGACAGATAATGCTTCGTAGCTCTGAGATGGGATTCGGTGCAGGTGCGGAGATATACGCACTGTTTAGCATTTAGCTTTTTTTCTTGGCTGCAGGTCGTCGGTGACCTCATCATTCCAGACGAGATGCGAGACTTCATCAACAATACTTACGCCAGTCAGGCACCGGCCGGTCTGAGTACTTACGCCAGTCAGACAGCGTCCAATGCAGACAGTACAGTTGTTGACTCGCCCGCCGCCACTGCAGTTGACTCAACTTCGGGACTCGACGTAAAACCCACGGACACGAAGCCAACGACTACACTGACGTCATGTATGTATGAGACACAGGCCGCTGGTCGAAGTTCCACACAGCAGCTGGGCACTGCAGCAGTTAGAGACATCCGCAATACTGTATCCGGACTACCGGCACCGGCACAACCTTTCAATGTCCCAGCCACTGCTTCATACTTCAGATCTCCGCAAGCTTACCCGAACAATCACGAGGTACAGGTCTCGCAGGTTAGCCAGTCGTGGCGGGCCGGGGCGGCTGAGTCGAGAAATTATGGAACTTCTTCCGGATATCACCAGCAGCGGACATTGGACCTATCGGCTGATGATGCTGCAGTGAGGCATCGACGCAATCCACACCAGATGAACTGGTGGGCTCGCACCTATGGTTACCATCATGCCAACTCACCAGCAGGCAACTACCGGCCTAATTACAGTCTACCAGCGCCGTCCATACACCCGCCACGTACAGCCGCCAGCTTTGTCTCTTCACAAACCTCACCTAGCTGCAACCAGGTATGTACAGTTCGTCTCTTTTTGTAATTACTGTTTGATGATGGTATAAGCATTATCTCTCTAGCATGTGAAATAAGAATTCAACTGAAGTCAACAAAAGATTTGATGGAATTGTTTGTTGATCAGTGGTTTCATGCAAGTTATTATTTTGGAGTCGTTAAAACTCTTTCTTGCCGTTTTTCTATCAGCACAGATTGAGCTGTTGTGAGAGATTACTTGTCTGATTTAGTTTGCTCCGCACCAGTTCTTCCTCGGTTCATAATTTTTTGTGTAATCTTGCTGGTGTACAGAGATGAAAAGATTATTTGTCATACGTGTGATGTTGCTAGGTGACAAGCTCAACAGACCGATATCATCGTCCAATGACAACAGACGATCATCGACTGAGCAGTGCACTGAGCTCCGTCTGTATGACGGATTCCGGTGGAGCCGATGAGGTCGCGTTCCTGGAGAGCCTGAGCTCACTGTCGATGGACAGTACAACGCGCCCCAGCGGAGCACTGAGTCCCACGTCTCTGCTGTCTGAGAACTCGCGCAGCCTACACCCCCAGCGTGGCGCCGGGCTGACCTACCTCAACACTGCCTCGGCTAACATGGTCGTCAATGACATGGACACTTCACTCACACAGCTGCAGGCCGAAGAGACCAAGTACTACATGAGCGTTCATGCATAGCGACTGCCGTCATCTTTTTGATTCTCCCAGTCTGGCTGTGGGGTTCCACATCGCCCGAAAAATTTAGGAATGTAGTTATTTTTAGCCTTTGTTGATCGTCTCTGAAAATCGTTAAGTTGTGTAGATACTTGGATCTGCAACTCATTGGAAATATTGGTTCGCACTGGCAAATAGTGCTCTTTTGAAGTACCAACCTGTGCTTTCTTTGAAACGCTCTTTGCAGGCAGACGTGGGTATTTGAATATTTTGAATTCATCAGGGTAGCTTCGGATCAATTCCTTCTGGCCTGGCAAGTTTTTTCGACCCAGTGGTTTGTGCCATTGTAGACCGTTTAAGCTGTCTTCACTTTTCCACACGTCTGGGTCACTGCAGTGATGTTTACATATGTTGAACATGGGCTGGAGTTTGTTAAGTGAGGTGTTAAACAGAAGCATACAATCAAAGGGTTTAATACACTTATTCCACGGTTGCTGACGGTTGGTAGCGTAAGCCAGCACTGTCATTCTCCAGTGGTACTGATAGGCACTACAAGTGTGACCATGGGATGATATGTAGGGGTGAGTGAATTTTCTGTGTCCATGCCTGCATTGTGCCTTGTTTTTTATCAGTGCTGAATCGAAGTGAAGTCGAACCAGTGTGTGTCTCAAGTGCCTTAGGCAGTATTTTCACTCAGTCATCTGAACCGAGTTACTGTACATATGAATTCGTTTGTCTTATCACGCATCCAGGCTTTGTCAAGTGCCTTGCTGTAATCAAATGCTCACCAGACGTTGTGATGATAGTTAAGATGTTTTTCGTTTTTTTTCTACGCAATTTGTTAATTGGTTAGTAGTTGATCGAATGATTGACTGTTGCATATGCACGAATCTGTTAATGTATGGCAAGCCGACTGTCTGTTAATTGTGTACTCTGTGAGCTGATCACAACATGATGTTAGGTTGATGATATGACTTTTGTTTCTGCTTCAGTCTGACCATGGCCACTCATTACTTATTATATCGACGTTGTTTTTAGTTCTTCTGTACCGCTGTATTTGCATGTTTTGTTGCAACTTGTAGTTGTTTGTCTTCATCTGCATGTGCTTGTACTTGTACATGTGGTACAAAAAACGGGAAATGATCCATTTTGCTTTTTGCGCTGCATCTGAAATAGAGCCAGCGATTTCTGTAATGACTGTGGCGTATTGATTTGGACAGTAGTATTGTGCATGATTGGATATTTACTAAATCAGTTTGTGTTGCATGTCGGTGATAATGCTACATTTTATGCATGACCGTGAAGTCCCAGTGACATACAGTGGAGCTTTATTGCATCGGGTCTTGAAGGCACACTATCTAACTCTTAACACAAGTAATCGAGCTTACCTTGGGATTAAATCTAGGCCCAGTCAAAATGTATTTAAGTTACTTTCTTAATCACGTACTGGCGGAAGATGAGATTCCCGATGATGGTTTAATGTTATCGCAGTCCATATTTTTGTCTGACTTGTGGAGGTGGTGTCTTGTGCTTTTTTGTTGTATTTATCAACGTTTTTGTTTGCAGTCAGTGCAGCATTTTATCAGTCTGCTTCATATAATGAAGATCCCAAGGTTTTAATGTTCTCTGTTGTGCAAGACCAGGAAACGTTGAGATAGAGATATGAGAAATATGCAAGCAAAATAAGGCAGAGCGTTTCATTGTGCATTGTATTCTATTCAGACAACAGTTTGTTTGTGTACAAATAATTAAGAACAGAATTTGAATCCAAAACTCAGTTTGCGAAAACTTAGGAGTAGGATCTTTCGAACTTTTTCCCAAGTCGGCAGTTTTTGTGAACTACCATCATCTTAAGATTTTTTTGTAATTTGTTTAGTGTTGTAAACACGTTTTTGGAATAGAAATTTACAACTTACCAAGAACTTACCTGTCACGTGTCTCATGTTTGTATATATGTCTGACAGTGAATCATTTGCATTAGTTATTTGTTTATTTCTTCTTTTTACCAATCTCTTCACGTTGTTAGTTAAGAGTGACGTTGGACGATGCTGCATTTTAAACTGCTTTTAAGTAGTAATTGTTTTTGTGCTGAATGCTTGTTGTTCTGTCTCTTCAATTTTCGTTCGTAGGATAAAAAGAAATCCGTTGTTAATGTCGAGACAGTGAACTTTTAAACTCACGTGTTGAGATTATGTGTGCATAATTGTGCACATCAAGCAGCGGCGGCATTGTGGATCAAAATAGTTGAAGGAAGAAGCTACGACATTGCAATTTTTTGACAGTCAGCTCCAGATTTTCGATAGTGGAGTTTGTGGGTGCTCAGAATTTTTATTTTGCCTCTATTTTCCTAAAATGGTGGATTTTCAGCCTCAAAATTTTGTACCGGTAGAAAATTTTTGAAATTTAAGGGTGCAAAACGTCAGCCTGTTTTCTCCTTCTTCTGCCGCAACGCTACTGATATTGTCAAATGCTTGCGTTGTTTTGTAGTTAAGGACTGTGTTATTCTTAGTTAAGCTGATGGACATTTGCCATGTTGTATGTCAGGGTACTGTAATGTTCTTCATGCGCCTTGTCTCTATCACTCTGTGCCTTGCTGTACTGCTGTCTTCCTGCAGGTATGTATTAAGACTTCCTCTTGGCCTTAGGCTGAGAATTTCAAATGTGCCTATTGCAGTTAAATACACTGTGAGGCATAAAAAACACACCAAAATTTATCAATCGTAACTTAAAGACGGATGATCAGATTTTAATAATTTTTGATACGAATATTCCAGACACAACTGGGGATCAAATGACCATTTATGTTCCCGTCACACCAAACGTCTGTTTCTGCACTACCTGGCGAAAACAAAACAAGCAAAATATTACATTTTTATTCAATGCAGTATCATTATTTGATTAAAATAACGCACATTTGGCACATTATGTCCAAATTTCTAGCACTTTTTTTGAAAGTTTATCCAATTGTCCAGTTGTGCAACTGCTGACAGTAAATATTCAAATTATCTGTTATTTGTTTAAGCACATGCAGGGATATGCATTCTCTATGCATTGATAGCAGTGTTGATAATGTTCTGTTTCAGACTTCAACCAGTCGCTTTTTGAGTTCATTGGTATTCCTAAACAGAGTTCCGTAAACTCGCTGCTGCATAACACTGCAAATACTGTCGAATGGACTGTAATCAGAGCTGTTAAGAGCTACATATCTGGAATTTACTGATGTTTTTCTTCCTGTTTTATCTCATGTTGCATTTGTTCTGTTTCCTTAGGTAATGCAGCAACAGTCGTCATGTGAGCTAGGAATATGAACGGCCATTTAATGGCCAGTTATGTCGGAAATGTTTATACCAAAAACTATCAAAATCTCGTTATCCTTCTTGTGTTACTATCAGTAATGTCACGGATGGTTTTTGGCGTTTTTTGTTTATTTCAGCGCCGATTTCATGTGTTTTGATTTCCCCAGGTAGTGCAAAAGCATATATTGGATGAGGTGGAAACTTGAATAATTGATGGGAAGTTGTGTCAGGAATAGTTGTACCAAAAATTATTAAAATCTGATAAGCCGCCTTCAAGTTATGATCGATAAATTTTGGTGTTTTTTATGCCTCACGATGTAGTGTGGATTGGAGGGTGAGGTAGTTCTCTTCCCAGAAATATTTTAAAGTTCTGTGTCACAAAATGCATATTATAGTGCATCCTTGGGCCATTCTAAGTGTATATATTGCTGCTGCACTGTAATAATTATGTTAATGTTCCATTCAATAAAAGTCATTGCAGAGGTTGCATATATTTTGAAGCATGCGCCAAGTGATAAGGTCACATTTTTATTTGACGTTCTTTTTATTGTTTTAATTTTTTTCATAAAAGTGCATTTTTGCTTTGTTATAAACTTCTAACAAATTTTCTAGCATTCATTACATTTTTGTGGTAGGTTATCACAGAGAGAATTGTTAATAATAATTAAATGAATATCGGCTTGTAATTGTACAGTCCAGAGTGCGATACAGATAGCATCAGTTTTGCGTTGCGCTAACGTTGTGTTGTGAACACACAGTGGGTATAACCCTCCATACCTTTTTGGGTCTAACCCTCCATATTGGGTAAAATCTATCGTCCCTCATTGATAAAATCAGTTATGCTGAGACAGTGTTACACAGTCTGCTATATTGTATGATTAGTTTTTTTCTGCTGTCTAATCTAATCTAATCTAAAATACTTGTGTATGACTCTAATGCGTCAGTATTTGCGAAATAAAACTGTTTTCAACTGTTGCCTAAAACAACAAAATGGAATGTCGAATGACTACATAGTTTGGTGGATCTGGACCAGCAACACTGTTAACGTTTTTTTGTCTATAGCCCAAACTCCACTCAGTTTGATTTGTCGTATAATGTCTTCCAGTAGACAGGATTATCACATTGATGCCTGTCTGGAGGATAACAGGGAAGATCATTAAAACAACCATTATGTTAATTACATATGCATGCATATAATGGAGTTCTTACAATTTAAGGTTTAGCTTGTTTTCTTTTGTATTTTGTGTTTTGTGTTTCTGTAAAGGTTAAACTTACTGTTCCGTTGTTATGTGTTTGTGTGCATTCCGCCTGGAAAGGCCGTCCCCGAAATGACCTATACTGTGTCGGGTGGGACGTTAAACCCTATTCAATCACTCACTCACTGCAACAAATCCATGACAAAGTTTGCAGCAGTTTGTACAACAAGTCTGTAAAAGTGCAAGGTCGTAGGCAACAGATCCGTACATGTCAAGATGTTGCACAGATGTAGGCCTATGACTTCTTCAACTCGACAAATCGAAGTGATGGAGATTGGGCCTGTACGTTTGTTTCATAAATTGTCAATCAGCCTTTCAGCCTGTTTGTTTTTGTTGCCTGCTCTTCTTTCGATTCTGTTCATTTAGACTTAGGTTTTTTTTATAATTTGTCTGTTTATGTGTATATCTTGCGTGTGCGGCTTGTGGTCACGTCATGTGCCGGCACTGATTAGTTGTTTCTGTTTCTGTTTGACTGACTGACGCTACGTAACGCTCTTACGTTGTTATGACTTGCTAGTGGTTACTTACTGATGTTATGGACATTATCACGGTCGAGTTACGAGTGTTAATTATTCTGCCTTTGTTGTATTTTCTTACTTATGCTACGAACGTTTTAGCATTTTTATGGTGCAAGGAATTAAAGGTTACTGTGAAAGCAAACGAAAACTGTTAGCCTTGAAATGTGTATTAAAACGTTTTATGGGTTTTTGATTGTGTCACATGATAGATAGGTAAATAATGATATACATATTTTGCGAGTTTTTTTAGTTTTCAATTAACTGCATTTTTTTCAGTGAGTCCTACGTACTGTAAAGATGAAAACAAATGCGCACAAAGCAGTTAACCACTAAACATTTAGAACGCATTGCTGTTTAAAATTTAAAATGTCACATATTTAAAAATCATTCGTAGTTCGTACTAATTAACTTACAGACATTTCAGCATTCGGCGAATGTCAAGCAGTAGACCGAGACGATTCAGTATGTATAAAAAAAGAAACTCATTTACAGGAATGCGCAGGGTGGTCCAGAATGTCAGCTGCGGTTGTCCTGCTTGTAATGTAATAAATCGCAATTGTTCTTGCGATAAAACGGAATTTTTGTCGCTAAATATTATCGGCACAATTTACCAGTAGCTTCGAATGAACGATTGCTCGGGCGATTCTGTAGCTTATTTTTTCTCATCTCACAAAGGAATCTGTAGCCAGTATTAGGCCTAGGTGACAGCAGCACTGCTGCATAAATACAGAATTTGACAATATGAAAGCGTACTAAATGTAGTACGAACATGACAATAATTGTACAGTTCGCGATGATCAAAAAATAAAGGTGCATTTCAAATTCAATTACTTAGCATCGTATTTTATGGACCACCCTGTGAATTAAGAATTACAGACAGATAAGCCAGGACAATAGGCGTGCGTAAACGTGGGCTTACGTACGTAAAATTCACGGCAGCATTAACGATTCAGGTATGTCTAATAAATACAAAATACAACGCTAACAATGAATGATGATTAATATATCTGAAGTGCGGACGGCTGCAGTAGCGACTCGTGTATACGTAGCGTATAAAACAGCCAGCTTGTAGCAAGCGAGATTCGTCGTGCAGTTTAACGCTATATAATCGGGGGCGTAGTCAGGCCCGTCGAGAGGGTGGGGTAGTGGGGTAAGTTACCCCGGGCCCCGCGACGTTTGCGGGGCCTCGCCGTCGCGCAGAAATTTAAAGTTACACCAAAATGCGCCATTTTAAAAGAAAAATTAAAAAAAAAATTCCCTAGAGGGGCGCCGCGAGAACGTTTCCCGGGCCCCGCTGTGGCTCTCGGTGGGCCTGGGCGTAGGTAGTCGTTTAAAGAATAGGAGGAAGCTTAATACATTTTCTTATTTGAATTTCTGCACGCTTTTCGCTTTATTCCAAACTGCAATGTGTGAAAATGAAATAAAATTAATGTAATACATGAAAAATCATCGCGAAGGTGTTCTAGTAAGTAAATCGATGAAATTCTTGAGTCTTTTTGCACATGAACTTCAGTAAAATAGTGGGAAAACGCTTTCCCTTTCTGGAAAAAGTGGGTAGGGCGTCCGGGGCCGTCCTACTACGCCCCTGATTAAAATGATAAATAAAATATGTTATCTAAAAATAGTGGAATGCTTGTCCCATAGTCAGCGCCAACGTCATAAGAGTATTGGCTGAGTCAATGTTCCAGCTGGATCATTACAAGTCGATTTGAAGAAAATGAGCCTGCATATTTTCTTCCAAATCCGATAACGTTTTCTTGAAAACGAAAGACGGAATAACAGCAAAGTGGCGGATCCAGAAATTACTGATACATATGATAAACCCGAAGGCCTATAAGCGCAACACTAATTGGCTTCTCGGGATTACTTCCCAGGAAAAAATGGAATTGTATGCAGCTTAATACATTTTTTGCAATTTTTGGACAATTTCTGTCTGGAAAGGGAATTTTTACTGCTAACTTACTGTGATAGTAACTCCACGGCATGACGTCACATCCTACTGCTGGCGGAGGAGGTTGCTTCCCTTTACCCCGCCCTTCTGGATTCGCCACTGTATCGGCGTGCATCAATATCAATATAATTATATCACAATGTACAATTCTCAAAATAACACCATCAAAGATCACAAAATAAAGTTTGCATTTCAACATAGGCATTTAAAACAACGTCTGTTGAAGTTCTTAATTCAAATTCAGCATTTCTTTCTCTTTGTGAATATCTGAAGAAGTTGTACCCTGCGCGGGACAGGTCTGCTCTATTTTCTGTACGTGTGGATTAATTTGCAGATAACTAGGCCTACACAGTTGAAGAATAGCTATATATGGCCTAACTATACCCCTTAACACAATTGCTTAAGTCTTAAATTTTAGGTCTACTAGGCCTACACATAGCATGCAGCCTTGTTTCTCAATACAACCCACGCAATGCAACGCAGCGTACGCAATGCCCTGAACGAAGGAACAGACACTGCTTCTATCAGGGCCGGATTAACCTTTATGGGGCTCGATGCCATGCGACAACGGGGGCCGGCCCTTCCTCAAGAAAAGCCCTGCTAGCTTTTGTACGGCATCTTAAAAGTATCCGTTACACTTTCCACCAGTGGCGGATGCAGAAATTTGGAATAGGGAACGAAAGGGTAGGAGTGAAGCCTGGAAGGGGGCTGTGCCCCCTCCCCAGAAATTTTTGAAAAGTTTATGCAAAAATCATGCATTTTGGAGCATAATTTTTACTTGTTTTAAAATGCATCCAGTCAATAGGGGGGGGCAGCCGCCCCAACCCCTCCTCCCCCTTGAATCCGCCTCTGCTTTCCACAACTTGTTTTGTAGTGACTTATAATTTCTAAACATTTTAATGTTTTCTTTGGTATGACAAAACTGACAGCTAAGTATATACATGTATGTTTACCTTTGTACTTAGCGAGCTATAGTTTCTGGCGTAGAGCGCCTTCCTGGGAGCGTCAAATTTGGGTATCGCTTAAAAAGCTCAATTTCTGCTACTATCCACTAATTTAATTAGCATGAAAATGGTTGCACGTTTGCACGTTGATTTTCAAAAATCTCTAACGTCTTCGTCTCCAGATTTACATGGTGTAACCCTATACTTCATAGTTCTATTGATCGCATTATAGGTATATTACTGTTGAAATAATTAGTAAATTTAAGAAAGGGATGTCGGCAGCTATTTTATGGAGCGGGGGAACATCGCGGCTTCCCAGCAAATATGGAACAAAAATTGGTAGACCTACAAAGTAATACTAACATAAAAAAAATAATCTTTGCTGCCACGGGGGCCCCTTGGCGCGGGCCCCATGCCATAG
>Ga0209454_1000509_pt1 | contig 20740 bp, 14 predicted proteins | sample WorMetHERISLAND1_2_FD_187400 | JGI IMG/M metagenome (GOLD analysis project Ga0209454, IMG submission 187400) | Marine gutless worms symbiont microbial communities from Max Planck institute for Marine Microbiology, Germany - Olavius geniculatus... | ecosystem: Host-associated > Annelida >... | reverse complement strand
GCTGAGTGGCAGAACGCAGATGTTGACGGCCAGTGACTTCTGCTGTGAGTGTACAACTGTCCATCAAGTACGGCGGAGCAGTTCCATGGAGACATCGATACATGAGCACTGCGAGCTTAAATCGTAAAGTCTTGGATAGCATGTGTTTTTCGTTACTAAATAAACTTTATTTTTGAGCACGAAAGTTCAGCATCATGGACAGTTTTGTCGTGTATTTATTAGCGCTAGTTACTGGTAATTCTAGGCCGCCATGCGGTGATATGCAGACCGATTTTTAATACTCGTGTTTACGTCTGTCGGCTGGCCGTGCCGCTATTGGTGTGACGTCCTATCGCTGCGGGCTCTGTGCAATGCATGCCACAGACGCCATATGCTTCCAATCACTGACGTTTTGTTGTTATTCCCGGAGGGACTTGCTTTGTAAGACGAGCTAGAGCTTTAAGATGGATGTCTGACTGATTTTCAACAAATTGGACGGCCTCCGGATGTTGTGGTAACTTTGTCTGATTTCCTAGCAATGACAATTTGGTCATTATGGTGCTTAGCTGCATGGTGACTGACGACAGAGAATAGTTAAGAAAAATCAGGACCAACGTGATTTGGCAAGACGCGGAATCACTGATCGATGCTGCCAGCTGATGAATTATAAATCATTTTTTGTCGTAAGTTTGCATATTTTGGTTGGGGGTTCGACCCAAAAGCGCCCATTCTCCTTCGTGTCAGTGATCCCCTCTGACAGGATAAGGTCTTGGACCTGCCAAGTGGCATCTAAATCCCTAGAACGCTTTAAGCAGAGTGCACGAATGCGACAGACGACATACAGACAGACCACGACCATAGACGGATAGATAGCAAGAGTGGGCATAGCAGTGTGCTTGCGGTCATTCGGTGTAATTAATCTTAACCATCAGTTGTGATGTTCTGCTTTTTTCTCCCACTTCCAGCCACCTTTGCAGCTCTCTTGACCATCTCGTTTTGCCTGCCAGTCCTTGAATGCACCGTCTACCACAGGTCCTACTTTCTGCTTCTACGGTTGCCTTCTTTTCCGCTGAAATCGCACGTTAGCTCGTACCCATTATTCAGCGCTGAGGTAACCCTAACCCTATAGTCACGGCTACGAGCGTACGAATACAGGACATTGGTCTAGTCTGCATCAGAGGTCATAAGATGTTATGACTGAGGCAGTGTCAGAGTACTAGTAGCAGCAATCGTTCAATCTTGTCGCCGCGAATAAATCATGCTGTTAGGTTACAGGCCACAAGGCCTATAATTTATGGATGTTTACAGATGATTCAGCTTCTGCTGATTATGATGCCACTGTCTGTCTACCGTATATCGTGTACTTTTATCCCGCGTTCGACCACCGACGACGTTGACTGCCGTCTAGGCTTTCTATTCAGTGACTGCTTTGCTGTCTGAAATCCTAAGATGAGACTGATGCAGAGTGTTTGCATCCGTCGACGTTCGTAATCCAATTGCATAGTCTTGCATGCCTATTGCAAGTTGCAACCCAATATAGTCGACTTGTGCAATCGGAATTGCATTCCGTGCGGAATTTTGTGCTAAGCTAATCAGGCTCGCGTAGACAAGAGGGGTTTGATGCGACGCCCCATCAGCCTGAGCTCTAAAAAGCATTGCACAAAAAATAGCAAAAAAAACTTACCACCAGATGCGATTTTCGCGCTTGAAATGCACAAAGGTACGTTTACGGTCGGGCTTTTCCCCGGACCCCATCAGACTCTGAACTAGCGGAGAACACTTTGCAGCACAAGGGGTCATCTGGAACTCTCCTTTAGAAAAGTCTGGAGCTGGACCCGATACAGTTACGTGCAGTTCATTACGCACAGTTCAACTGTTCAACCAAATGGAGCTAGAATGGCCAGCGAAAAACAGGGTCGTGGCACAACCAGTAGGCTATTTTGCTCCGTGGACTTTGGCATAGGCCAGTGCCGACTTGTATATGCTGCGAGTGTGTGCAGGCAGGCGAGGGTTTTGTGAATAAAAGGTTTAAAAAATCTTTACGACCGGTGCAATGTCTGCTGCTGCTTACTGCGATTAAAGCTTAGTTTCCAACCAATGCAGCGGACGCAACGCAAGAATAGACGCCGCGTCTGTCTTTGCGTTCTGGCCGCTGCGTTGCCTGCGACAGAAAAGTACGCACACGGTAAATCGTTAATGGAATGATACATAGTATACTAGTATGGTTTTGTTTGCCGGCCGTTAATTTACGAAACGCCGTATAGAGAGTACGCACTACGCAGATTGCGGTGCCACGGCGAGTGACGGTGCTGTGTGCGAGTGGCTATGCTGTCAGATGCTGGCGTGATAATTGCCCGGCAATGACGGCCGGATGTGCCCTCGTTCAGCACACAATACACTTTACTTTCTCTCGTAGGCTCAAACTCCACTGTACTTCGACTTGTTGCGGATTTGTAGGACAACAGGTCGTACGCAGGGCTGAGAAATTGGTCCGAAAAACCGTTGTTTTAGGTTTTTAAAAAACCTTTAAAAATCGCAAAAGTACAATTTTTTGTTTTTTGTTGTTTTTTTTTGTTTATTGCGAAATTTATTACATGTCATATTTTATTTCATATTTAATCGTGATTTTTGATTACTTCATCTTGCTATAATTTGTAGAAAACAATATGATTATCTGACGGACGAAGTCGTAATTTTCCCTTACGGTGTTTATTGGACACTAAACCAAAAAACCTTTAAAAAACATAAAAAGCTAACAAAATTTGCTTCAAAAACCTGTTTTTTCCACCTTTGGTCGTACGGTGAGCTGTAGAACATCACATTAGGATGTTGTGGATTTTCTTGCGCGGGCCATCGAGTTTTTTATGAACATGCTTGCGTAGTGGATTAGCTTCAGCCTTTCGATTTGTTGTATAGGAACCAATACACAATGTGTAGTTTGGGCCATAGTAGTGAATGGTGATGGGCAGAGGGATCGAATGTATTCGAATTCGGTTTGTTTCAGTTCTATCACGATTTACAAATTACAATACACCAGCTGAAAACCGGATCTGGCATACTCGCTAACGTCGTGTATAAAGCGTGTGAAGCAACACCAGTTGACATTCATCTCATTGAATTCTATCCACTATGAAACAGTCAAAACCACTAGTGAGACAAATTGCAATCCATGATTGATTGACTGATTGTAATCAATTCCGTACAAAATTCAGTTCTTTTTGCGTATTATGCCAGTCGTCCAACTCTAAAGGAGTGTACGATGCGCCAGAACTGAACTGAACTGCTCGTTCGAGTTCTTGCGCCACTCACGGCAGTTTTTTCGTTTTTGTACACCCCTTAAAGTAGCCTATTGTTCGACCGACCGCAGTGCTGCGATTGGCCACTGTTTGATGGTCACGTGACGCGTGACGTCACCGATGACTGTTTCCTGGCGGCGAGAGAGGGCGACAAAAGCTTGTTCCGGTTTGTGGAGATGGTTTACCGCGCCTCTGTTGTTCCATTAACCTTTGCTAGAAAAAACGTGCACAGCGCGGGGCACGGCGATAACGGAGGCAAGCGACGAGAGGGGCGTTTAGTTAATTTGGGGACCTACGCTTTGGTTGTTTTTTCGATCTTCGAGAAAGAACCATTTCGTCGCCCATTGATTGCGGTATTTCGATTCTATTCTGCCTGCGTCATGACGTTGTCGTGGGATCGACTAGGGATCGACTACCCTGTGTCAAGTTTTTACGTATTATGCCTACGCCTCTGATGCTCAGTCGTGCGTCCCGAAAAGTTTGCTACGACGATATCCCAAGTCGCGTACAAAGCGAACGAAACGAACTTAAATGGGATGAACTGAACTGCTAGTTCTTTCTTTTCTACAGTCCGTGCAACACGGCTGAACTGGCATTTCATTTCAGTTCAGTTCTGCAGTGTGTGTTTACTTACGCCTTTAGAACTCAAACTATGGTTAATGAAGTCACTGAGGTCAAAGCCTTGAAGATTAACTGATCGGATTTTCAACCAAGGTCGGGTTTGCTATACACAATTTACAAAATGTGGAAAATTTCGTGACCTTGACTTTTCTTGCTTTCTGTTTAAACTGGAAAGAGCATTGACAGGTTAGCTAAGGCCTATGTAGGCTGCCAGCCACCTATAACGCTTTTTGTTTTAGGCGTCCGGTTAGGCACCATTCTGCCCCTCCAGTCTTCCTGGCTGCTCTATGGGTAGATGATGAATCAGGAAAGCAATGGTATCGACGCCGCGTTGACGGCAGTCTGTGATGGGGAATTTGTTATTTCATTAACCGCTGCCGATGCAGCGTAGAGCCAGACATATTACTGTGACAAAAAAGGTTAATAACCACATTCATTTGCAGATCCAAGCCCCGGGAGGCTCACCTCGCTTTCGGCGCATTTGCGCAGTCATGTTAAGTTAAGGCGTGTACAAGGTGACAGAAATGAACTGAACTCTGAACTGTTTTGGCACTGTGACGTATTTCAGTTCAGTGTAGTTCATTTCTGTAGCTTTGTACACGCCTTTTCCTTTAGTCATTGTCACCTGTAGGCCCCCTACGTTTATTTGTTTGTCTGTCTGTTTGTCCAGTGTCCATTGCATGTGACGTCCATAAGTCAAACTTGAATTCGAGGTCTTCCAAAGTTCCAAACTGCCGCTGTTTATATTCAAACTTCGGTTTGCATAAGTTACAGTAATGAATGACTATCGATAGTGTGCGATATTATAGGCTGAAGTGTATTCAGGTTTGACAGTAGGTTGCAAACTGTTAGAAGTGAACCCAGTAGCCAAACGCAGATTGAGGTTAAACAACCGCACACTTCAATGTTTCATGGCACACATGAATTGGCAAAACCTTTATCACTGAGACAGTGGTAAAGCAAAAGACATGCGAAAATTCAATAGCGTCGAGACAGGGCGGCAGTGGGAAATTACTTCCTCTTAAGTTTTAACCTGTCTGAAAATGTTTTCCAAAAGTACAAAATTTTGGGCGGGAAACCCCCATTTTGGGAGAATTTAAGGGCAAAATGAAATTTTGAGCAACCATAATTTTCACGGTTGGAAATGAGCAGCTGTCTATTTCTTAAAATTGCAACTCCTGCCTTCAACTTTTTAACGCACGACGCCGCTGCGTAAATTTGCTTGCCTTAGCCTACGTTACTGAACCGTTTTCCTTTTGCGTTGTGAGTCGGTCAGTGTTCCACTGATACATATCCCTATATGGGCCCTAGTGCTTTAATTGTGAAAAAGGAGCGGGGGAACGCTCATAAGCAAGTGAAGTGCCGCAGCCGCTGAGATCGAGATGCCGAAAGCGTTAAGGAAAAAGGTCTGGGAGGAGTGTTTTTCCCCAGCGGACTAAGGGATCTGGGGAGCGTCGGGAGCTTGCTAGCACGTCTGGGCCCTCTGAAGCAGAGTCCCTGCAGCCGAAATTGAATTGGTTGTTTTCTAGCCATAAAATCTGGCTTTTGGTGAGAATTTTGTTACGAAAATGATGACAGGAAATGGCGACAGAAATGTTCTAATCTAATCTGATCGATTTCGAAAAAAACGATTTGATATAGCGCCAACAAAATCGTCACAATGTCAGTTGCGAATCAGAAGCGCTGTGTTGGCGCTAACCTGTCCTAGGTGCGATTGCGGTAGGTTTAGGTGCAATAACAGTTTCTCCTCCAGGTCTCCTACAAGTAGGGAGCGCCGTTCCCCTTTGGAAAAAAGTAGAGGCACGACGTTTCTCCGCGTTTCCCCTTAATTTAAGGACTGCCTAGGCCTATATGAAATTATGGTTACAGGAGCTAAGCCGGAGCACGGAGGTGGTGGCTACGAATGGAGCGAGCATGCCTGCGGTCGTCATACTGGCGCACGCACTGCGTCATTTCTCCCAGCAAGCTGTCACTGAGATCAGCGAACAGTCTGCCACGCCGCTGTCCAACGACGATATACGCTGGGTCATCACTGTCCCCGCGATCTGGACCGCAGCCGCCAAACAGCTCATGCGACAGGCCGCATACGACGTAAGTTGCTGCATGGATTTCGTTATCTTGGATTGTCTTTCATCAACTAATGAAGGGTTTGATACTTTACAGTGATGTGAACCGGACCCTAAGCTCACGATCAAGACTGAGACCAAGACTGGCAATTCCAGCTGCTGTTAACAACATTAATAACTAGAAATTTGGGACAGAGGCCGTCTTGAGGCCGCCCGGCACCGTAAGTGCGATTGGGGGAGTTTTGAAGCACGGCTGCTGATTCGGCAAGCCGTCGATTATAAATGCGGTAAAATGCGTGCACCTCCCTCTAAAATCCTTGAACGGATATCGCTGAAATTTGGCCTGAATTCTTTCGAGGTGAGAGTCGGCCTTTTTCCCAATAATAGTCTTGGTCCCTGTCTGGATTTGGAGAAGTGCAAAATTAAAAAATAGGAAAGAACGAAAACGAATCTCCTTGGCTTTGGAAGGCATGGACTTCAACCGCAGTGCTTCAACGCATACTGATCAACGCATGCAGATGCAGCACGCGTACCAAGCACTCAGCTCTCGCGGTAAAGCGGTGTTACAAGTAAGAAAACGTTAATTTTTTGGTCAGAAATTTTTTAAAAAATCTGACCGCGGCGTAATACATAATTGTCATCTCTTAGACCTATGCGTTACTGGATGTTACTACGCTGTGTCCCTGCAGTCTTGGGGTCTAAGATCGCGACAGGACCGGTCTTAGACCGGTCTCGGTCTTGGTCTTAACGTTTTGATTTTGTTTTCAATTTTTTTTATCGGCTGTGTCGTCGTCGGTGTAGGCTGGAATAGCGTCGGCGCAGTGTGCGGACCAGCTTGTGATCGCGTTGGAGCCGGAAGCCGCGTCCATCTACATACGACAACTGCGCATGTCTCAGCTGGTGCCTCAACATCCGGGTCCTGTCGGCAGACGCTCTGTGCTCGCGTCGTCGTCGTCTGGAATGGGCGTGGTCGGGGTGAACTCAGCGGGACTGAATGCCGTGTCCCAGGAGTCGAACCCTCCCGGCACAGGAGGCGAGGAGCGCGTCTCCGACTCGTTTATACCCGGTTAGTCGAGCCTATCTGTAGCATGACGATGCCCCTCCCCCATTTTGCTTGCATGCGCTTACAGTTAAGGTTAGGTTTAGGAATAGGGTTAAGGAGACTACATGCGACCGTGCCAAGGTGATCGACAGAAAAAAGCAACAGAATGAACCAGCGGTGGATCAGGTAAGAGATACACACCAGGAAAGAACAAGACAAGTCGATGAACCAAGATGAGGTCTTGCCAACTTCCACACATTTGTGAACACTATTACTTACTGTCTGCCGCAGCGTCTGGCAGACAGTCGTTCTGAAAAAGGCAGTAGCGGTTGTTAAAACGTTAACATTAAAATGTATCTAATTTGATAAATCATGTAACTTATGTCATTCTAATGAACACGTTTATTCGCCTTAACGACAGACAAAACAGACAGATACACAATATCACAATATTCAGAGTAAAAAAGAGACAGAGATAGACAAATAGAAATAAAAGCTACAGCCTATGCACAAATCAATCTACTTCACGTTCAGCACGTATATGGCTATAGTGTTAATGAACTTTATATTTATATAATGGCGCGGACAAGGGGCACAGGGAACTTTGCCCCTTTCCCCAATGGAACTTTGAAAGTTTCGCTCAGAAAACCTTGTTCATAAACGTGTTGATTTTGATGTCTGAAATGCTTTAAAACTCACCAACGAGCACCTTTATTTCCAAACATTTTTCCGTAGGGGTGATATCTTTGGATCCTTGTTAAATAAGAAAGGGAATGAGAAAGAATTAAAGAGAGGGAAGAAAGGGAAGGCAGGGTAAGGGAGGGTAGAGGAAGAAAGGGGAGAGGGTAGAGAAGGAAAGGGCAGGGGAAGGGAGGGGAGCCCTTAATTCACATTTCTGCCTACGCCACTGTGTCCTTCTGTGTTTGCTATTGTATGACAACGTTGAGTTCTGTTGTGTTCAAGGCGTGAAGTACATGGTGGTTGACTGTGGCGGCGGCACGGTCGACATAACCGTGCACGAGATGGACTCAAAGACTGGAAAACTCAACGAGCTCCACAAGGCGACTGGAGGACCTCACGGCTCAGCAGGTTCGAACGATCAACGCCGCTAAAGGCGCGCACAGACCGACGTAACCGAACTGAACTAACGTGATTTAGTTTTTGTCGAACTGACCAATGGGCAAGCAGTGATGCATTACAGTAGGTACCGTCTAACGGCGTCGTGAATACACTCACGTACGCGTCAACCTGCCCATTGGTCAGTTCGTCAAAAACTAAACCGTGTCAGTTTAGTTAGGTTCAGGTACGTCGCCACTATTAGTATAACCTAGTATTAGACGGGTCTCAAATAGACGCCGGGTCTCTGGTACAAGCCGAAAGGAACGAAAAAGCACTTAGAAGAATAGGCCTACAGGAGAATATAATGCGCGCGAGGAGTACATTAGATTCGTCACAATCCTATAATACTGGGTACTTCTTGTAATTCCTTCAGAACACAATGTCATCGTTTGGACCAAAAACAGAGCAAGACCTGGGTCAAAGGTTGTTAGTTTTTGACCCACCGTGTATATTCTGATTATTTTGATCTTTAATTGTGCTCAAAACGTCTGCAATCATGTTTTTTTTTATTATTCTTATCGTTCGCTATAGACCTAACACGCCGCCCAGTCCGTGGCAGTGCAGGGCCAGCTGGTTATCGTGTAACATGTTATCAAACATTTTCGCGTCAGCAGACTTCCTTAAAATAGCTTAGTTTTGAGCACACAAGGCCGTATGCTTAGAGCAATATGTCTCTTTAAATCATCTCATCCACTTTGTATCAAACCTTTGCTCGAAAGGTCGCCTAAGTCTATTTACTCAGTTCTTCTTACCGCACTTTACCCTCTTTCGACATAGTGACTAGGGCCTAGCGGCGTTTCATATTCAGCTTTGCCTCAAAATGGTTACATTATTATTATATTCATTGGCATTACATCGTGGCAGGCCAAATTTTGGCTTGTTGCACAATCTTGCTTTCGTGAAAAAAATTTTTTTTCAAAAATACCAAATTTGGGACTGGCTGAAAGTCTTCCTCTTTGGGGGAAATCTATGGGCGAAAATAAAATTTTGAGCATCCGTAATCTCCTGTGTCACAAAAAATTGTAACTTAATCATGTCTTCTACTTTTTTAACCCCGACGCCGCTGGTTGTGTTATGAAATTCTTGCAATATGTGTATAGGCATCGACGCAGAGTTTGAGCGACTTCTGGAGGAGATCTTCAGTGCTGAGTTTATGGCACAGTTTAAGGCTCGGCGCCCGGCGGGTTGGGTCGACCTCATGATTGCCTTCGAATCACGCAAGCGAGCAGCGGACCCAAACAAGGATCAACCGCTTAACGTCTCACTGCCGTTCTCTCTCATTGACTTCTACAAGAAACACTTTGTGAGTACAGTGTGGTTCTTGGCCTACGGCACAAGCTGTCGTCTGTCTTCTGTTTGTTCTTTGTTGTCTGTAACGGATGTATTGTCCAAACGGTAGGCCTACGCATTATGGAAAAATGTCTAAAGAAGCAAATAGGGTTGCCCCACCGCTCCCTGCAGTACCTTAACCACGTACTTATCTGCAACGGTTTGGCCGCAGTTTGCAACGAAACTTGTCGTTTACAAAGACTAATGGTTAAATGGTCGAATAGCATGCTTTTCATGGGAATCCCATCTCAGAGCTACGGGACGTCAGCTGCCATATGGGATCACACAGTGTTACCTGCCACCCGACCTCCCCGCCATAACTCCAGCCAGGCAGGCTGGTACTCGATTTATTTGCCTCGAAGGTGTTGACTGTATACCTAGATGGTTCACCCGGCTGCAGAGTTACCCGTCCAAGTAGTAACCACTTGATAACGACCCGACCGAGAGTCGAACCAACGACCTGGCGATCGCAGGTCCAACGTCTTTCACGGTTCTTAACGTTACACTACAAAGCTTGGTTGGCAGGGCAGCCAGGTGGAAGGTGCGATCAAGAAGTATGGCGACAAGGACGTGCGTTGGTCGGCTCAGGGCATGCTTCGACTGATGCCGGCAGCAATGCAGCGTTTGTACCGTCCTACACTAGACGCCATCAGTGACGCTATCTCACGCATTCTCAATGACAACAACATGCACGGTACGGCTATACCGGCATCTGCAGCCGTTCTAGTTGACCGCGTTACCGTTCTTGCCCGTCCGTCCGTCCGTCTGTACGTACGCACTTCTAAGCCGAGAACAAAAAAGTGCAGAAAAAAACAAAATCGATCGGACAGAAGCAACTGTCATGCCAGTTTTTTGCTCAGATTTGCTGAAATGAATAAATTAAGTCACGAAAAAGTAACTTCAGAATAATAAGTCTATGCGATCAAAACCAAAGTCAGACAGTTTATGCTTAATATGTCAGTTGCTGCAGTTTGTCTGCTATGAAGGTTAATCTTGCTGTAGCTCTTCCTCTGAGATGGCCATGGTTCATGCTACCATGAAGGTCAAACTTCACATGCCATAAAAGTGCCTTTAATACGTAGTCTATTGCTTTGTTTCACGTGACAACGATGCCAGTTTGGCCTAACGATTGTTGGTTGATTTCAGATCATTACATGTACAGGGACTTAGTTTATCTTCACTAAAAAAAGTTTATGCAATCACCTAAGTCTGTTTGTCGTCATTATCGTCATTATTACAGAGGGATTCAAGTTAACGTGGCCTGAATAGTAGGCATTTTTCTAGAACCACGACAGTAGAGTGCCGGATAAGTAGATCTGGATGTAAACGACGAAAAAGGAAATAATTGAAACACTGCCTGCAGGCAGTCCATCTTTCTGTTTATTTGCTCGCGACGTTACTCAAAAAATCATGAACCGATTTTGACGAAGTTTCTGGAAAGGTGAGGGCGGCTTGGGGAACTCTAAACAAGTGATTTGATTAGTCATGTGGTATGGCATGGTATGCAATTTAAAATATTGACTTTTTGTTAACTATAATTTGTCGTTTTAATGTATAATCAATGCCGATACGAAACACCGCTGTATTTTTGGTGACATATCTTGAATCCGTACAACTCTGATGTGATATCGTCGAGACGGCGTGTAGTGTTTGTTCTATACTTTGCTCTACCGCAAACGGATATGTGTAAGTGCACGGTCGTTGTGCAAATTACAATAAACAGACGTGTTTCTGACATAACGGGACAGCTTTTGCTGACTGCCTGTCATGCTGTGTACAAAAATGTACATCGTATTGACAGTGCTCTAATGGTAATTAATTGGCTTGAACCTATTCACTCTGCTTGAGACAAGAGACACAATTAGACATAGATATTGATAGATCTAATAAGCGTCCATCCCCAAGATCAGGACGCAGACATTTCCTTCGTGAAATTATTACAAAGTCAATAGGTGAAACTTGAAAGTGAAGAATAAATGCACAATGTCATTAGAATATGTGCTTAGTTAAAAATCTGCCCAACTTTCATAGAAATCTGCATGACTTTAGTGCCCTCGTTTTCTTTTCTAGCACACAGGTAGCGTTTGTTTCCAGAGGAGTGGAGTTGACACCCTCTCCCCGAAAGGTTTACACTTCTTACATGTATTGAAAATGTTGGAAAGCAAAAACACTTTTTTGTAATTAATTGTGCTATCAATGTTCGTATTCAGGCATTGAACTAATGTTTCTCGTTGGTGGATTCTCCGAGTCAGCCATGCTACAGGCGCACATACGACAGCAGTTTGGACAGTGGCTAAAGATCGCTATACCGCAAGATGCCAGCTTAGCCATCCTCAAAGGTAGACTACTGCCGCTGCCTGCCTTTTATAATCGGCAATTCGTGGTCTTTTGAAGCTAGATTACGGTCGTCATATGATTTAGTAATTCTTTATGCGTACCTTAAGCCAAAGCCTCAAAGCACAGCTTAATGTAAAATTGACAGTTGTGTACGACGTTTTAGAAGCCTGCCTCTGTCAATGTGTATAATGCTCCTCAGTCTGCTGCCTCTGATACGGGGCGAAACAATTAGTGGGAATCTGCGTGACTCAAAACCTGCAGTGATTATTGCAGGTTTTTACGCGCGAAAGCAGCTACTGCTTTCAGCCCGTTTTAGCCATCGCAATTCTGTCCGTTTGTCCGTCCGTCACACGGGTGGATCAGTCAAAAACGGTGCAAGCTATAATCACCAAATCTTCACCGGCTGCCCGGAAGACTGTAGTTTCAGGAACCATAAAGCTTTTCTATAAATTCGAAGGGGGTCACCCCGAACGAGGGCGCTAAATAAGAAGGAGGTGGGCAAAATTTGCGATTTTGGGCCAATAAGTCGCTGTACCTCAGTAACGGTGCGAAATAGGGCCTAGGTTACTTACTATTAATCACTAATAGGAAGTCGTACACTGGCTCTCGATTGCCACCGATTTCAATGACCTTGAACGTTTAAATGGGTTTTTTGTGGATTTTTTTGGCGATTTTGTGCTGCAAGACACTTCTCAAGAGCGAATTGCGCTGAAACCAATTGAGATAGACATAGACAAGCTGTGTATGAAATTTTTAGCATTCCCCGTAAAAGTCGTTATTTTACCGTTGTTGGCCAGTCTTTCGTGAAAACAGCTGGAGATAGACTGACAGTTTGCGAACAGGAACTGCTATAGGTTTTCGCGTGTCTCGTGAGCTTTAGCTCAAATTTCTTGTTTTCTGATTCTACCACTTTTGTAGGGCTATTTAACATAATTAACGCTCTATTGGAAAGGGTTATTACGTTAACATCAACCTATACGAGTGTATTCAAAGATGCCTACTTGTCACTGTTCGGCATGGCTCCAGCTTACCTGCAGGCTGCCGACTGTCAGCTGGTCTCTGACGAAGGTCATAGACAGTTGTGGTCTGCCAACTCATATAAGGACATTTTATCGTCAAACGGACCTGCAACAGCTTTGGAGACAGATGTTTTGCTGCTGCAGGTCCTAGGCTGTGGAAGTACGAACAAGCTTCCAGCTCATCTGAGACAAAACCGGCGTCGACTTTGAACAGTCTAAACGGCTGCTGGGTTGGTGGCGTGGTGTAGCGGTAACGCGTTGTCCGTCTGTCCGATCAACGAAGTTAACCTACGCCTGGCCTGGTTATTACTTGGACGGGCAGGTAAACCATCTCGGTATGCAACCAACCGCCTAGGTCAACTCAGCCGTCCGTCCCTCGGGGATAGATAAATCGAGTACCGGCCTATCTGGCTGGGTTAAGGCGAGGCGCGTTTACCTGTGTCGGGGGCAGGTAACAGTGTGTGATCCCTTACAGCAGGTGTCCGGTGACGCTCCATAGCTCTGGAATGACCCCCATTAAGAGCTATAACACCACATAAAGACATTTTTGTTCGGGTGCTGAGACCGCGGCGAGTTGTACCTCAATGTTAATCTGCGCCTGCTAACTTCAAGCGCTAAGCTCTTTTACTCACTTACGTCGTACGTACTTATCTTTCTATGTCGCGTGGCACTACAGGAGCGGTGTGTTTCGGACTGGACCCGTCCACGGTGGCAGTCCGTCGGTCGCGTCAGACGTACGGTGTGGGCGTGGTGCGTCGGTTCGTGCGTGGGCGTCACCCGGAGTCACGTCTGGTACATCGTGACGGCGTCGACTGGTGTACCGGAGTCTTTGACCGGTTCGTCGGCGCCGGGGACGCCGTCTTCGTCGGCAGTACCGTGACACGCAGGTAGGGCCTATGTCATGTAGGTTATCAATAAAGCGGGGCTTGAAGCGGTAAAAATAAGTACCGGTGTGGGAACGTGTGTCGGAGGGTGGTTGCAGATCTAGTATTGCATAGATTATTTTGTGACTACTGGCATCTCACGAATTTCACGAAAGAAGTGGCCGTAGGCTCCTGTACTTTTCAGGCGGCCAAGGAAGTGCCGGTGTGCCAATTCGGTCCAGCGATGACGACATGAGTAGCGTAGGCCTATAGGTAGAGTTAATTGCTTTCAGACTAATTTTATCCAGTGCTGGATAAACTAGGCTTTTGAGAAAAGTTTTAGGATTTTAAGAATATTTTTAAAGCTTTTAAAGTCTTTAGTTATTTAAGTTTTAGTGTACAAAGAAGACTGGGCACAAATTTTAAGACCCAAGGAGAATATCGTATTAGGCTGTAACGTCAAAACTCAAAAATCACGATTAAAATACAAAATTAAATTTGATTTCTATTAATAGAAATCTTGAAAACCTACAATTTTGACTTTTGAGGTTTTTACCATGTTTTTTTCAAACCTAAAAACTTAGGTATTTTCGAGCCAATTTTCCATCCCTGCTTGAGACTGCTGGTACATGCGTGTACACGCGGCAGGTACGCGCCGGCTGAACGCGACCAGTCGACAAGCGTGCTTCACATCTACGGCTCGGAGTCGCCTGACGTCCAGTACGTGACAGACCTCGGAGTGACGCGCTGTGCCACGCTGCGCCTCGATGTCACCGACCTACCACCAACCACTCCCATCACCAGTCCTTCCACGACCTCCTACCCCGGCCCGCCGGCTGCACGACCCCGCGAGATACAGGCCCGGATGACGTTCGGAGGAACGGAGATCAAAGTGTCCGCAGTCGACGTGGCCAGCGGGCAGTGCGTCCGGTGTACGATCGATTTCCTTAGCCAGTAGCCAGTGGCCGCTGGGTGTAGAAACTCGTAGTTCAGGGGCCCACGACGAGACAAGTTCTTTATCGTCACGATCGATTGATCTGCGTGGGTTAAGTGCAAGGAGGTGCAGCACTGGAATATGCTGTGGACTTTTTGGTACCATGGACTATTCGTAGGCCTACCATTCGTGCTTCTGTTCTTGCTTTTGATTTCGGCGGCAGCGCGCAGCAGCTTGGAGGTGGAGATCTGAGTCCAGAGTGAAGTATTTAATTTATTTTATCAAAAAATTATGAGGTTCCAGATGTAACCACGTAAGCAAAATATCACATATCTGTCAAATATCTAACTGGGACGACACGTTGTCGAATGATCAGGAAATGTTGAGGTCGCCTAGAACAAAGCTTGCTGACTGAAAAATTGGAACAGTGCGGCAACTGCATTATAATTATTTAATCCCTCAGATAAAAAGCCGTTCAATTTTTTGGCGGTTTCTGGATGTCACGCCACACAAAGTGACAAGTGATAAAAACAATCATACGAATAGTCCATGGTGCGAAACGTCCAGTTACCCAGCAGTGCCTGTGCATGGATACAGTATACTCTGACAGCTGGAAACGAAATGTTGCTGGCGTAGTACAGGAACTAATTCGCCTACAAATTGTGGAGTCTGTGATCGATCACTGAGCCTGCGGAATGCTATATAATGCTGTATAGGTTTGTATAGGCTATTATTCCACGCTTAGCTGGCAAACGTACTGCGTTCCCTCTCGCACTCCCTTTCCTTCCTCCAAATCGAACTAGGTGGTCAATGCTGTAAGCCTCTGTAGTAGAGTCCTGACGGAGCCCTTAGTGCAAATGTATTCTGACACATTTTTGGCTCAAAACGCATCTCGTGGCAACATTTTTAGTCGTTTATGTGCAATGCCAATAATTGTTGTTGATTTGTCAAGTGAATTCCCAACATGTGCATAAATTACGGGCGCAGTCATGCGTGATTAAACAAGTGACAAAGTAGGCTAGCGAGCTGAGGGTGGAATAAGTGTCTGAAACCACTGTCTGTAGTGGGTAGGTTCATACTGCGGACACCATTATCCACTCCAGACTGTGGTTTAACTTATGCACACACACACTCTATGTATGTTAGAAAGAGTAAGCCAGGCGCAGAACATACTGAACAAATGAGCACATAGAGTTAGTTAAATACACCGTGTCTCAATGAAAAAAAAACAGCCAAAATTGATTTCGTCATAACTTTGTCAAATTTTCACCAACTTTGATAATTTTTGTCACAACAATAGACAAGACGATAGATTGCGTTAGGTGCACTCGTATTCTACCTTAACTAACTAATTTGTGTCAACGCACTACCGTGTGAAACATAGATGCTCCAAACTGTTGCACAACGCTGAGTTATTGCTTCTAGTAAACGTTGTTACGTTTCAGTTAATCACATAATAAACTAAAATGTGGTTCATTTAGCAAAATTGTAAGTTTATATAAACAACTCGCTTGCAAATTATCAGAGTTTATGTCCAAAGTGTGCCCTGCGTACATGGACACAGTGGCTTAGATGCAACGCTACTGCCTGATAGCGGAATCAATGATCGACTGATCAAACGGCATTCACTCATCTATTAGACGTTTCAAGCTCATCAGTCAGCTATTTTGTTGTATGCTACTTTCACCGTAAAATATTTAATACCACAAATTATTAAATTGCGTAGCACCCTCTGTCAAACTGATAATGCAAAAATGAGCAATCTGATACAAATAATCACTATGTAATGTAGTCCAGCAATTTGGAACATCTGTGTTTCACGCTGTAGTGCGTTGACAAATTGATAAATTAGGTGAGGTGGAAAGAGTGCACCTTACATAATTTTGTCGTCTTGGCCATCTCTGTGCCGAAAATCATCAAAGTTGATGGAAAGTTGACAGATATATGATGAAAACAATTTTGCCTTTTTTCTTGAGACATGGTGTATATGTAACAGCTGAATGTTATTTGCCAAAGACTCCAGTGCTTTGGGCAGTGTGTAAATTGCACAGCCTGCTAGTTCTGAGATGTTTAGACTAACGTCCACAGTGTACATAGATTTGTGTTCATAGACAATTCGTCGACGTCAGTAGGTATAAACGATAGTATTTAAATACGTCTGCTTTATCTGTTCTACTAACTAGTAATATTTGTAAAAATGGTTTTAATCAAACCCATAATATCACAAGAACGTGAAGATATGGCGAGTGCTGGCGTGCACGTATAGTTGCATGTCTGGTCAGTGATCAGGGGCCCGATTCATAAAACATCTTATGATGACAATGTCTGTGAATCCGGCCCCAGATATTTATCATCAAACATCTGATATCATTAACTAAAATCGGCCGTTGTAATAGTGCTACAATGTGAACTGCTTCCTGCATTCTTCATCTACACGGTGTTTCATAATAAAACAATCCCCTTTTTCTTTCATAATTCACTCAAATGATGACCAATTTTCATGAAATTTTTACCAGTTATGGCTGAGGAAATACTAATTCAAAATATTTCAACAAAATATGGGAGTTGATTAAATATTCTTTGCTAGTTGTGACGTAACGCTGACGTCATAACGTGTCACGAGTACGAGCTTGCAAGTCTCAACTGGTGCTGTCAGTTGCTACCATGCTCCGATGGTAAAAACCTGGTTCATTGATGACAAATTCTTGAAGTTTTACAGTTGTACCCACAAAAAACGTGTAAAGCAATCGCATTTACGCGTCTGTGGGGATAGTTGGACTTACACATGTTCAAGCAAGACAGTGCACTAGCACACCAAGCTTGCGAGAAGGTTGAGTTTTTGGATCGCAAGACGCCTGATTTCTTGTCCTTATGTTGCTTGGTGCTGACACGATGAACATTTTTCATCAGCAAACCAGATTAAGTTCACCACTGAAGCAGGGTAGCAACTGACAGCACCAGTTGAGACTAGCAAGCTTGTACCCATGACGAATTATGATGTCAGAATTACGTCACGACTAGCAAAAAATATTTAATTAACTGCCATATTTTGTTAAACATTTTAAATTAGTATTTCTTTAGCTACAATTGCTAAAAATTTCATGTAAATTGATCATCATTTGAGTGAATTATGAAGGAAAGAAAAGGGGGTTGTTTTTTATGAAACACCGTGTAGATTATTCTCAGTATTCCGTCAGTCTGTCAGTTTGCTGTAAGAGTATTTTTGTACAGTTCCGTTGATGGCATTTGCTTGTAGTGTTAACTTAGTCACCTGCTTCCAACAATTGTTCTCATTTCTGACAATGACTCTTGGTGCCTACTGTGTCGCGAATCAAAAAAAAAACGTCACCAAACTTTTGTCCACACATTTGCCAAATACCGGATTTTCCACGTTTAAGGTGAAATGGAAACGTTAATGACGTTAATGACAGCTAATTTTCCATAGAGTGCGCCAGTAAAAGCACATTGAAAATTGATCAATATTCAGCAAAGATATGGTCAGAAGTTTGGTGACATGTTTTTCTTTGGCTCACGGTGTATAGTATCTGTTTTTTCTGGTTTCGGATACTTACTGTCTGCTTCGTTTCACTTGTGAAATAAACAGCCAACTGTATAACTAATGCAGCACATAGCTAAAAAATGCAGTGGATTTTGTTGGGTGAACCTATCTAAAAAAACTCACCCCTATCTTAATCCAACTTTACCTTTTATTCTACTAAGAAAATGTTTTGAATTAACTTTTTAATGTGGGTAAGTTTTTGAAACAAAAAAATGTTATTTTTGTTCTATACATATTTACTTGATGTGGACATTATCGGTACACGGTACTACATCAGGCATAATATCGGTGGAATAGAACAGCCATTGTTTTGCAATGGACACTTCATGGAAGCGGAAATAAATAACTTAAATATGTAACGTCCCAACACTTCATACAAGAAAAGCAAATTCCTTTGTGAGCAGTAAATCAGTATAAATTTAGCATTTAGCACCAGTGGCGTCGTGGCATGGGGGACAGTCAAGGGCATAACTGCCCCCAATAAATTTGGGCCTGTCAGAAAATTTCTTCCAGAAATACAAAAGTTGGCTCTGAGGTCTTTTTTGGAGGAAATTTAAAAGCAAAATTAAAATTCTGAACAGTGAACACCTATTGCCTCTTTTGTTGGAAATTTGCAGCAGTTTTTTTGGGGAAAATTGCAACTTCTTGCCCTCGTCGCACCCCAGTCGTTTTAACCCACAACGCCACTGCTTAGCATGAGATGTACGTAACCCTTACAAAAACATCCAGCGCTGAATTCTATGCCTCACGACAGACAGTACAAGAACCAACCGTTTTAGTCTTCAACACAGACTGTTCTGCTGGAATTCACTACTGTAGAAACGAAAAAAAGTGTAAGCAACACATAGAATACTTTTTCATGAAATGCTGTCTATTTTACGAGGTGTTTAAGTTGCAATAGTTCTCCCAAAACAATGAGATCAAACATGACTCGACTGCTTCAATGGTTTTCATGTCAGTTTACATTGATGCGGTTGGTATAAACATCCAGCCCATGAAATATCAACAAGAATTCTCAAAGTTTGTTTTTGGAGCCAGAGTTGCCAAGTAAGTCAAATGTAGCACTTTAACAAATGTATGGAAGAAAAAATTTCCTTTTGGCAGTTGGGCATTTTGAAGTTGGCAGCAACACTGAAATTTGGCATAACTATTATCCAACGTCGAAAATGGCTTTTTGCCCATCTTCACATTTCATGTGCACAGCAAACTTGTGAAATACAATTATACGAACATTGCATCTACAATCTACATGGTGTTTCATAAAAAGCACCCTTTTCTTTTTTCATAATTCAATTAAATGATGATCAGTTTACACAAAATTTTTCCAGATGTAACTGAAGAAATACTAATTCAAAATATTTCGACAAAATATGGCTGTTTGTTAAATATTCTTTGCTAGTCGTGATGTAATGCTGACGTCATGTGTCGCGAGAACAAAATGGCTTGTCGCAACTGGTGCTGACATACTTGCTGAACAGTTAAACTGCTTCGATGATAAACTTCATCTGCTTTATTGATGACAAACTGAAGTTTTACCATTGCAACCACAAAAAACACCCAAAAACGATCACTTTTGCTTAACTTCAACACCTTCCAACGAGACAGTGCACCAACACACACCGCTTCGGATCGCGAGATGTCCGATTTCATGCCCCTATGTTGCTTAGTGCTGATACGATAAATATTTTTAATCAGTGAACAAGATAAAGTTCAACCATCGAGGCAGGGTAGTAACTGACAGCACCAATTGAGACAAGTAAGCTTGTACTCACGACACATTATGAAGCCAGCATTACATCACAACTAGCAAAGAATATTTAACCAACAGCCACATTTTGTTGAAACATTTTGAAATAGTATTTCTTCAGCTACAACTGGTAAAAATTTCATGTAAATTGATCACCGTAATTATGAGGGTGCCTTTTATGAAACATCGTGCACACGAGTGTTTCTTTAGCTGAATTACATATTTCATCATAAACAATACACTGAAAAATCTGGCATTTCCAAGGCCATTTGGCAGTGCAAGACCGTAGGCTAACTCTGTAAATATTTGCCAATTATGGAACAACTGAAAAAAATCAGCAGCAATTTTTACCAGGTCCTACAGCAATCTTAAAATGTTGCAGCAAAAATAGCTCATCCTATGAATGAGTGCTGACAAATTTCCTTATATTTTTGCCACAAAATTACTAAGTATATCTCACTCGAGATAACAATATTTGAACACTACATTTTAATTTACCAAATCATTCATGAGGTGCAGAGTTCTGTGACAATAATACAGGTAGGTCTATAACAATGTCAAAAGGCAAAATCGGAAATAATTGACAAAACAGAAGTTAATGATGAAATCAAACCACAAATTGGACGATAAGACAAAATTGGTGAAAATTCAACTGCGAACAGTATTAGCTGTACGGATGCTGCAGATTGAAAATATAAACTGTACACATAGTGACTCAACACTGGCTGTAGCTACTGGTGTTTAGATGGTGTTTGCCAAATGGCATGTAGCATGAGTGAGTGAATGAGTGAGTGAGTAGGGTTTAACGCCCTGCCCGACACAGTATAGG
>Ga0209454_1000508_pt1 | contig 20749 bp, 14 predicted proteins | sample WorMetHERISLAND1_2_FD_187400 | JGI IMG/M metagenome (GOLD analysis project Ga0209454, IMG submission 187400) | Marine gutless worms symbiont microbial communities from Max Planck institute for Marine Microbiology, Germany - Olavius geniculatus... | ecosystem: Host-associated > Annelida >... | reverse complement strand
TCTCCCTTCCCATGTTCTCCCCTTTCCTCTTCCCCTCCCTTCCCAAGTAGGACCCCCAAAATCCAGCTAAGGGGTCTGGGGGAGCGCTGACCGCGCTGAGAGCTCCCCCAGCAAGGTCTGGGGCGGAGCAGCAGGCAAAATCCAATTTGATGCATTTTTGCTTAAAAAGATGAGATCTAGTGGCAACAATTTTAATTTTTTTTTCGAAAATAAACTGACCAAATTGGCAAATTTCGTGCAGTTTATACGCATGCTTATGTTTTGTCTAGAGGATTGGGGACCTGGGCCCCCTCATGGCTACGCCACTGCTCCAGACAATGTTGTATCGTCCTTATACCACGCTTAAACGCATAGACAACACCGACGTCGTTTGCTTTAAGATTCACGACTGCAGCAGAAAACAGTAAAAACACTGTATATTGACGAAAACTGTGTGTGGTTTAAATAATATGGCAGACGTTCGCACCTGATTCTGTTGCGATACCACTCGACCGAGGGTTCCGGGTGACCTTCGACCTGGCAGCGAAGACTGACCTCCACTCCACGGACTAGCTGGTCCGCAGCCGGGTGCCGCAGTTCCACCGATACAGAACTGTTGATCCCTAACATCACATCGTATCCACGACTACACGATCAATAACTTGTCATCACCAAAAACTGATGTCATATACCTGTATGTAGTTTTCTAAAGTATAGGCTTAGTTTAGAATAGCCGCATCGCAGGCGTCAAATTACCTGTCATGCGCAACATCGCACCCAGTATGAAGCATTCTACCAAAACACTTAGCCAATGTGCCCCTCAGTAATTCCAGTTAAAATATTTTCCTTTTATATGAAATTTATATGGAAGGATAAGGTGAAGATGCGCTATGAAAACGACGCTATAAGTACGTTAAAATCATGGCATAGCAGCATTCCCGTTTCTCAGTCTCATGAGTGACAGCTCTCACCAAAAATCACTTTTTCATTTTTTCGTTCGTGGTTTTTAACGTTTATAACTTTTCCACAAGCAGGTACTACGCGGACTCCTTTCAAACGACTACGCCACTTTTCATCGGATTCTTTCATGCTGCTCTGGTAAGCTATTCTTTGAAGATTCTTCTATCTGAGAAGTAGCTATCTGACATAACTTATTTATAATCATTTCAAAACGCGAGCTAAATATATGTTGGACACAACGAAACTAAACGCGTATAGCGTTCAATATTGCCAATGCTGGACTATATTCGGCGCCGACGAAGCGATAGTAAATCCTGCTGCGATCTGTCGATACGCAGCTCGACAGCATCATATGGCGGCAGCGCCGAGTGACCAAGTTGCCACTGCGACCATGAACAACATCAGCAGCAGAGCAGCAGTAGGCTAGCAGCATAACCGTAGTGGTATTGTAACGATTCCTGCACTGCTTTCATGTCTGGAGTGTTACATTCTATGTACTTAGGGTGGGGGCGAAGACGGCACTGCAGTCTTCAGTGGTGTACCACCGCCCCCCCCAATGTCTCACTTATGAAATTACGTCCTGGCTTTATATTTACAGCTCTATAAAGGCACTTCATGGATAAAACAACCAAAAACGGTAGTATTTAACTAGGACTAGATCTTCCACGACGTTTATTGGTTACCGTCGTACGTTATACGACCAATCACGATTCACTGTTACGCCTCCTCCAGCAGCAGCTGCCTATTTATTCTCTCGCCACGTGCATAGATCGTCAACCGTGGCATTAAACGCCGCGTAATGAGGGACAGAAACCGTCACACAATCGCCGTGGCGGACCGGTCACTCAGTCAGCTGCAATCAATAGAACCGTTCATCATATATCAGTCGCTCCCTCCCCTACCGAATGGTCAGTATGGTCAGTTTGACCTGGACGCTGACCAGTGACCAGCACGGGTCATCGGACCTCGCACGCTTGACCGCTTCGGACGTCAGTTAGGTCACACTGACATCACATCTGTGTCGGCCAGTGCCACTGCCAACCTGTGAACTCGACGCACGACATCGAAAAATCTAATCCGGATGTTCCACTTCCACGCTGACACCCAGTTGCAGTTACCTTGCAGTGTATGTTTCGACCCCCCCCCCCTAGATTCAATAAGTCCTCCGCACGAAGTGCTCGAAGTTGTATATAAGCTTACTCACAACGCGCGGATTTCAGCTACTGTCGACAGTGGCGGTTCTAGCCTGCAACATCCGGGAAAGAGAGGGCATAGCCCCATGGCGAGCGCGGTAGCCGGTGAGCGCGGTAGAAAAGCCCATAACGGGAATCTGAGGGCAAAGCACCCAGCGGGGTCTAAGGCAGAGCCCCAGGCGAAGCCCCTCCTGAAGCTGAAGCACTTTTGGTTTTTGGACGTTCAATCGAAGCCCCAAATTTGCCCACTTTTCTATAATTTGAAAACGCAAAGAAAATTTAAGAAATCATTTGTGTTATCTTTGCAAAAAATCATGGGTGGCCACGAAACTAAGGGGGCCTGAAGCAAAACTGGGGGAGGGTTTGTGCCCTCCCGGCCCGAGCCTAAAACCGCCACTGACCGTCGACTAATCTAGCACGAAAACGGTTGTAGATAGACACTGCTATAACAACCTTTCCGGAGTACCAACGATCTTGAACGACCCTGAGATTCAAAAATCGAGGATTTTGATAAATTTTTCGCGACTTCAGCTGCATGCGACGCACATATAAAGAGTGAATTTTGGTCTAAGCTACTGAAGATAGACCGAGACAACCTGCGTCTCGCGTCTCGTGAGCATTAGCTTAGATTTCTCGTTCCGACAGCTATAAGGTATTACGCCGCATATTCTGATGAATTTGCGTTTAACTTGCATGCCAGTCGCGTCGAACAGCGCACATATATACGATCGAATATATCAACAGGCTGCTGTACACACAGCGACTAAGCCAATCAAGCGCCATGCGTCCACAACCAAGGCCCGTGCCACAACGCGCGTGATGTGCATCTGAGCAGCATGACAGCAGCAGAACGGGCATGGGCCTACTTGCCCCGGGCGGACTAAATCCCGATTCATTACTGCGGATGCAGACGCGATCTTGCGCAGTCAGTCGGCGTCAGCGAATATGTCGCCGCCAAGTGAGTCGTCTCAATCCCGTCTTGCTGCCGGCCGGAACGCAGTTATCTGTCGAGAACAGGCGTCACACGACGAACGGACATCCATTCCATCCCATTCCATCGTACGTCGGTCTGGTCTTATCAACTGTCAATCCGCCGCATTGCCACTCAAGCTGCCGGGCGCGGCCAGATGCATCTCGGGAGCCCATCTCGCCCCTCTTCTCTCCTCCCTCTAACCACCCCACTGGTGGCCGGCAGCATCGATCAATCAGTGATGAAGACGTGGTTCAGATGTGACCTAACCGGGTCACCGGGTCAACGGTCGGCGGACTAATAAACCGAGCCGAGTGACCACCGCAACGGCGGCATATTTCATACACGATCAGCCTTATGACTGATCATCTACAAACGTACTCGCCTATAGTCAAACTATGTATCGAATCGTTCACAATAATGCTATCCGACAGCCCGGAATACTGTTGCAGACCAAAACTGCAATCGACAATGCAGTTATTTATATAAAACAGAAACGTGAAGGTTAATTGATTACGCAAAACTAAAAATTTGGGGAAGCGCCCAACGTGAGGCTGGCCCGCGCCATAAGTCCAATGTCTTGGCCCACAAATGCTGATTCGCCAAGCCGTCGACTATAGAATGTGCTAAAATGTCCCGTTCTCCAAAAATAACCTTAACGGATTTCGCTGAAATTTGGCGCCAATTCCTTTCAGTTAAGGATCGTCCTTCCCTCCAATTTTGGTCCTGGTTCGCTGTCCGGTTTCGGAGGAAAAGTAGAAAAAAAGAAAAAATAACCAAAAAACCAAAAAGAACAAAGCGAAAACGGGTAACGGGAGCAGATGCAGCTATAGTAAAAACAAAAAAGTGTTTATGTTTTTACATAACATAAAAGTGTTCCTGCTATAGCTGCTCTGCTCCCATTACCATGTACTGGCAGCTTAAGTTAAAAATCACGTGCGTTTTGGAACTCGCAGAAAGCACGGTATTACGTAAACAGCACAGACGCTAGATGGAACGAAACTAATGTGATGGGTGTCGAACGTGTGCACAACATCATCGAGCTTCAGATCGATTCTTAGCCGCCATGCAGCTATAACGGCTTGCTTTCTCTCCGTGTGTGTTCCAATGCATTAAACACGACAACTTAGATCCACCCACGCCGGCGACGACGTTTCCATTTCCGACGACGGGACTTAAGCCGGTGTTACATTAAAATGTCTCCGCCATGAAAAATCCGCCCGCGGAAAAATAATCACGGGATTGATATGGGTGTAACCTGTATACTTGTCCGTTAATTCACCCGCACCCGAATTATTATTGTTAACGCTAACACTAAGCCTAACCCTGACCCTAATCCCAACCTTGATATGTCTCCCGAACTCTCCCCCCCTTATTAAAATATCGCCGGCCCCATAAAAAGTGTCACCATTATAGGATCGCCCACCCTCAGAGAAGTCTCCCCACAGCCGACAATTTACCGGTAAAAATCCACCCGAGCCGCCCGGAGGGGCGAATTTTTGCCGGTAAATTATCGGCCGTGGCGAGACTTTTCTGAAGAAGGCGATCCTTTAATGGGGCACCGGTGGTAGATGGCTAGTTAGCTGGTTGGTCGGTCGTCAAGAAGTGTTAGTGCGCGGCGCAAACTTGGCCCGCCAATACATCGAACGACTGTCACGGCGTCGCAACGACCGTCAAAGTGAATAGATGCTAGCAGAGCGTGCAAGGGCCAGCAGATCCCAACCGAACGGTAGCAGTGTCTGCGCATGTCGTCCTGTCGCTCGCTCTATTCAGCTCAGCTCGCTTGACGAATTCAATTAGAACACGACAAGCACCCATCATGACGCCTATACAGACACCGCGCGTCAGCCGAGCGCCAAATCGCATCTACATTCTACACACTCTACATTTCTGCACGCGGTGCTGCTGAGTCGTGCGTCCGGCCAGCGGGCACGCATTCGCCGCTTGGACCGGTCACAATCTGGGTGTAACTCGCACAGATTTCGACCGATCGATCGCAATTTAGTTGACTGGCGAACTCCGCGACATATCAGTCAGGCAGTCGGCGAAAGTAAGTAAGTAAATTTATTCAAAAGTACTGCACAATGTCGGTTAGAAGTCATGCACCGAAACTGAGGCGCGAGAAATGGCGATAACCGACAATTCAAGCTCGTGCAGCAGCTTGAAACTAAAGTATCTAAACTAAAGTAAATTATTGTTTATGACAGCGCCAACAGATACATGCAGTAGAATTCATTTTATAGGCCTACTGAGCAACTCTCAGCCATTAAGCATCGCTGATTCACTGGCAGACCAGTAGCCTTAAATGCGTTCTAAAACTTCTAATCGATCTTGGGGCATCTCTGCAGCGAGCCTGAAAACGCAGGCAGGCTTATTTGTCAGCAGAAGACTGGCTGCTGGGAATTGATACATCAACGTCGAAAGGGTGGCGGCGTCCCATTAGCGGCGGATCAGCGGGTCCATTCAGGCGAGACGTGAGACCGGGAGCCGAGAAGGCAAGGCGAGGCAGACGGACATTACCCCCTGGACGTTTCAACCCTAAACGTTTCCCCGTCGGACGCTACCCTCGCCCGGACGTTTCCCCGCCTGTTTTCGAAGGTCTAGAACATCCCCATTTGCCTGCAACGCATGTGCACAGAATACCATGTATCTTGCTTGTACCAATTTACCGATATATGAAACGGGGACAAACGTCCAGGAAGGAATATGTTCAGGGGGGAACGTCTTACACCGAAGGCGACGACCACGGGAGCTGTACTCTATCCTCCAGGGACGCAGCGGCCCTCCGTGCAATAGACCTGGCTCAATGACCTGACGCCGCAGTAACATGACACCAACGCGTCGACGACGACGACGACGACGTCAGTGCAAGACCAGCGGCACTGCTGCTCGGTCGCGCTGCTTTGACACATCGGGCTACGGTTTCTTTCTATGGCAATAATTCGCGGCAGAAAATGCAGACATAAATAGCGACGTTCTCGAGCGGCGACGGACCGGGACGCACAAACCAGGAAGCGTCAGCGACGATCATGAAAACTGTAGTTTGTGGCGAAGAACCAAACTATCTCAACGAGAACATTCACGGTACAAGTAGGCCTAAACATCGTTGCAGGTCGGGACCCACTGCTGCAAATCACGGCATAACGATCGATTCGATGAATAAAGATGTATATATAACGTGGTCGTTCCAGGTTCACGTAGAACTCGGTTCGGTCAGCGCAGCTCCTGCTCATCGGCACCAATCGCGTAGAAAGGCTCTTCCAAGTTCCGCTTGAAATAAAAATTAGTGACATCGGCAGACACGTTTGAATCAGGCGTTGAGAGATAGCTTCTTGATAGTGCCTATACTCGTCCCAAGCTCCTCCGAAAACTTTGTTTAACGGGAGCAATACAAATTCACAGATTGACTGACTGGCGCATTACATTGTCCGCAGTATTACAACAAGTAATCCATGGACGGCAATACAGCAGTCGCCCAGATTGTTACAAAGACAGCAACGGTGGACTGCGGCTGTCGACTGTGACGGCGGCATATGGAACGCCGACTGACGCGTGCCGAGAACAATGCTCGGTCGGTCGAAACGTGCCGCCAGTGAGTCATGCGCGCCGGTGTCGGCTGCAGAGACAGGCACACAGCACGCGACATGACCAGCCCGCCATCTTCTCTGCTGCAGGCGCTGAGGCCCGCAAAACATCCATCAACAACGACATTGCCTTAGCGACACGACGTCACGGACCAGCTCGCAAATGGACGGCCGGCCAGGAATTAGTCGCCTCAGATGGTGATGCTGAACGCCAGGGTGGGGTGGAAGCGATTACCGTAATTGTCCTAGTGGCGTGCGTGACACGCCCCGTGAGTGCCGGCTCTATATCTCAGCGCACGCATCACTACACACACTTTGCTCCCCCTTGCCGATTAACTGCAGCAGCAGCCAACCGACACTCGGTCCCGTGTCCAGAATGCTTTGTAGCAGGCTCCTCGTGCCTGCTCCTCTTTTAAAGTGAAAAAAATAAACGAAAGAAAGAATTGATCATAAAAAGAAAAAAAAACAAATAGGCGTAACATAAAAAAATATTTCTGCTATATCTGCCCATGCTCAATTCTTTATGAATAGGCCTACACATGTGCCCACTTGCTTACGGTAACGTAGATAGAACTTAAAAGAACGTACGAAGATCTGGATTTCGGAATCAGACTATCCAGGATATGGGGAGATAAGTGACAATGCAAATTTTTGGGATCATAAAGCAAAGAAGCAAAGAGACGTTAAGATTGTGTATAGCACGGTACTTGTCAGTGCAAATTCATCGTACAACAATACTAACTTGCAGCAGACTTCTGCATATTCAATTAAAGCCGCCGTCATAAATAAGCACAACGGGACTACTGCACAAGCTGACTAATGTATACGCAAACCACATACGGACAAGCCTTAGCTTAATATACATGTAAACCTTGCAAAGGCTCAACGTCCGTTAGTCCAATGTTTAATACGCCGTTTACGCGATCAAGCAAACATCGAACAATCATCGAGCAAACATCCAGCGAATGCATTCAAAATACACGTGCACGACGTGTGCTCTAATCGCTCGATGTTTGCTTGACGATTGCTTGATCGTGTAAACGGGGCATAACTGACTGGGCCCATTTGGTTCTATCCTGTACACAAACGGGGTGACCACCAACCAGTGACCATGCACTCAATGCAGCACTATAGAACTGCCTGATGACATTTCTCTGACTTTTCGCGGCACACTGTCTCGTGTTGAAGCTAGCCATCGCAGTAGGATAACAAAATACAGCAACAATAACGGTTCACTATAATACGAATAAGCCCAGGCCCGTCGAGAGGGTAGAGGGTTGAAGGGGGTATATTACCCTTCGTCCCGCGACGTTCGGGGGCCCTGCTGTCGCTCAGAAATATAAAGTACACCAGAATGCACCAATTTGAAAAGATCAATTTGTTTCCCCGGGCCCTGCTGTGGCTCTCGGCGTCCCTGAATAAACCGAAAAATGCGCCACGTAAACTGCTGTGCTAATGCTATGCTAACAGAAATAGGCATTTAATATGTAATATCACCACCACCATACTTGCAAAAGCCAACGACGATCTGAAATAGTCGCAATGTAATAATGCTGTCACGACGCGCTCTTGTCGTGTTTACAGCTACGGCTTAATACCCAGACTTTTGCAGTGCACAGCGAAAGTGCTTCGAACTTATAAAGCAAAATAATATGACCAAACACGCCTGTGAATTTCACGCTCGGCAGACAGACGGATCGGGCAAAGGTTTGCTAACGACATGCTAACTGGCTGCTGTTCGTCACACTGTATATGCCAACGTACACAATGGCCGAGCAGCGAGGACAATGCAATTCAGCAGCGCTTAGACGCGCCTAGATGCTTTATACGGCCAGCCAAACGACGACGTCGGCCAGACGGTCGTAAGCGGACACCACCGTAAAACTGATCATCAGCCACGCGGCCAACAAACTCGCCAGTCGTCATCGCACGCAGAATTAAACAGCCATTCTGTCCATTCTCTCTCCCGTTATATTCGATTATCGATTCATCACAGTCGCTCTGCGATTACAAGTTGACACGCCCGGTGGGCACAATTACTCGCAAAAGCAACGCATGTATAGGCAACATTCCGCATACAAATCTGCTGAAATCTGAGATACCGCATGGGCGACGCGCATAGAAAAACTACCGAACTGGAGTCGTTGAAAAAACGCCTGCATTGTCCAGTTACATATACATTGTAATTCGTAAGCGTTATGTATTTTTATGCAGTATATTTGTATGTGTTTATCAAAAGACGTGAAGAAAATCCGTTTCACGTTTAGGCTACGGTAGGCCTACTGACGTGACGTCATGACGTTCGCTCCACAGTTGAAAATATCTGCTTAAAATTGCTGCGGATTGTATTATACACTGTGTCCCAAAAAACATCCCCGACATTTTCGACTGTAACTTGAAAACCAATTACCAGATTTTGATAATTTTTGTTACGAATATTTCTGACACAACGTGCCATCAAATGACCTTGCAGTTTCCCACCTTACGTAATATATGCTTCTGCACTACCTAGGGAAATCAGATCAAGTGAAACATGTGTTAAAATAAACTGAAAACCTGAAAAAACATCCCCGACATTATCGATCGTAACTTGAATAAAGATTAGCAGATTTGAATAATATTTGGCAGAAATATTTCTGACACAACTGGCTATTAAATAAGTGTTTTAGTTTCCACCTCACCCAACATTTGCTTTTGCACTACCTGGGAAAAGCAGACGAAGCATAATACGTGTTAAAATGAATGAAAAAAAACGCCAATAAATGCTATCTATCCTAATCTGTGAGCCCCAACAGCCGGTCTATTACAAGGTTTGACTGTCATGCGGCAGCGTATCTACCAAATAAAGTTTAGAAACGTTTGTGAAGTCAAGAAGCGACTGGTACAGCCTGGATTGGTCTGGAGCAAAACATTATCGATACTGCTGTCAATGAATGGAGAAAGCCTCTCCTTGCCTGTGTTCGCATAGTTGGCCAAAGCTTTAAGCAATTTTACCGCAGGCAGTTGAAAAATGGATAACTGGATGAATTGTCGGCCACAGTGTCAAAAATGTAAACAAAATGTGTTTTACGCGTTATTAAACAATCATATCGCATTGGATAAAGTGACATTTCGCTGGTTGTGATTTCCCTAGGTAGTGCAAAAAACGTTGTGTGAGGTGGAAAACTAAATGGTCATTTGATGGAAAGTTGTGTCAGGAATATTCCTGCCAAACATTGTCAAAATCTGATAATTGGTTTTCAAGTTACAGTCGAAAATGTCGGGGATGCTTTTTTTGAGACACAGTGTAGTCAAAATGGTTAAATGCTATAGTTCTTCATAGAAAACCCATCTTATGACTACGGAGCGTAATCTGGTAAATTGCATTACACAGTGTTACCTGCCACCCAACACAGATAAACGTGCCCAGCCATAGCTCAAGCCAGACAGGCCGGTACTCGACTTACCTTCCCCGGAGGGATAGAAGACTAAGTTCATCTTAAAAATATATCGCAGCCGACAACTCCATGCGTGAAGTAAGTACGGTAATTTAACCAATGCCAGCAATTTACTAAACAAAGTAGATTCGAAGACCATATAGCAGTTTTTGTGCAAATATAACCGCATATTTTTATATCATGTACGTCGTACGTACATGAGATGTTGAGTGTGGCCTGCGTGCTGCGCAGAGCGATGCCAGTCGTCACGTTGGTGGCGATGCAACGGAACGCACCATCGTCCAGCGTCCGATCCACCCGACTGATGTGCAGATCACTGTCGATCTGATGTCGTCGACTAGTGTTGGCCAGCTGGCGGCCGTTCAACGTCCAGTAGAACATGATCTGCCGCCGGTTGGACACATCACAACGTAGCAGCGCCTCGGCGCCCTCGACAACGTTCTGGTTGATTGGAGACGGGTCGAAGTAGAAACTGTCTTGCTGTTTCGTCTTTGTTACCGCTGCACGCGAACACAGTAACAAACACGACACTGTTGAAAAAAGCTATAACCAAGAACTAAAGGTCATTAGTCCGAAGGAGCACTTGTCCGAAACTGGCTATAGGCCAAACTCGGTCCGCCATATAGCCAGAAGCCGGAACATCCAAGGGCCGACATGGCCAAGGTCCGCCAAATCCAAAGATGCAATTCCTAGACCTATTCCTAACCATATCCTTAACTCTCACGCTATTCGGACGAATACCCCTTCGCACTAGTGATCTGTACCCGTCAAGAAAAGTCCCGCACACTTGCTACAGCGCTGCTTATAAGAGCCACGCGAAGCGCTTTACCATCTCGGAAGCGGCAGTCGACTGGCGTGAGCTGATGATACCGCACTATGCGGCTATTCTTCCCCGCGCTAGCAAATAACTGGACCTCAGGTGCAGAATGCAGACATACCACTACCCCACTAGGGCCTCTACGTGTTCACCTCGTAACCCCTAAGCTACTACTCATTTCCCATCCCGTTCGCGCTAGAAAGCTAAGCAAATAACCCGCGGCGATATTCGAACCGTAAGCTGAAATTCACGAGTCCGATGTCCTACTTGCACCTTGCACGAAGCGACGATGACCTATGAACCATGCCAGAGGCGTATACATCATCATCATCACTATGGACAACAATAACAACATATCGAAATTTTGGAAAACAATAACCAGACTGCACGGGTCAGAGTCAGAGCAACGCGTCAGTCGGACGACCGAACCCGTCGCGTGCAGCGACGACGCACATGAAGCATGCAGTGAACTGACCGAGACAGAGAATACTACGCTGTCGTTGACGTCGCCAATATGGTTAAATGGTATAGCTCTTCATGAAAAACCCATCTCAAAACGACAGAGCGTCACCTGCCATATCGGATCACACAGTGTTACCTGCTACCCGACATAGGTAAACGCGCCCCGCCATAGCGACAGCCAGACAGGCCCGACAGACTCGATTTACCTACCCCAAAGGGATAGAAGACTGAGTTGACCTGGGCATTGGTTATATACCGAGACGGTTTACCTGTGTGCAATCAGTCACCCAAGCACCTGATACATTCCTGACCGGTAGTCGAACACACGACCTCGCGATCGCAAGTCAAACGTCTTATAACCGTTACACTAAGCAATCCTCGCAACAACGAATGAAGCCATTATGAAGGAGATCTTATGAGCACCTGTTGCCGTAAGAAAACACCTACATGTAAAACCGAACCTAAACCAAAACTCGCATGCAATTTCGTTTCAGGCAGACTTTTCATCGACCTGATGTTATCAGGTTTTTTGTGAGATCTGTGAGGTTGTAACTCTCTCGCTAACCCAAATTGAGTAAAATTTACTGCACAGCTATAGTTAGGCTCCGCGGTAAATACGACAGAAAGACGTTTACGTTTGTGGATGAGATGTAGCCAAAGAGTTGCTTTTCACGTAGGTTTTTATTATTATTATTATTATGCGTCGCTTAGTTCTTTCAACGATTTGGGGTGAATAAAGATTTTCAAGAAGCATGCACGAAGACAAAGCTGTGCGTCAGAGACACCTATGTTACTATAGAGCGAGCCGGAAGCGACGGAAGTGTCTGGATGCTACAAGCCAACTAGTTGTCTTCGGACTGCAGAAGGAAACCTCAGCAGACGAGGCAGGCAATTAGGCAACTAATGGCATTCGGCGACGACGTCTCAAGCTGCAGGGCTGAGCCGTGGCGCTCACAGCGTCGGTCACACGATTACGTGACGATACGCGCGTCTCTATGACGGCTGTATTATGACGATTCGTGCACTGGGCGATAAAAAAGAAAAAAAATGCCACCACGAGTGCTTTTTGCTTTTTGCTTTTTTGCAGCCGACAGATGACTAGAAAAGTGCAAAGTAAAACTAACTCTAGGTCTGCGCACTGAATTTTGCCACAAAGGCTGCAAGTAGCGAGATTTTTATCGGTTGCATCAATAATCAGTGCAAAAAGGGGTACTGATTACCGGAATTTTAGAACTGGGTCCGAGTATCCGGTTTCTCGTAATAACCACTAGTTTTAATTTAAAACTAAGGGAGATTCAACTTCAGCCATATTCGTTGATGGATTACACTTGAAACTCACTAGCGACGTATATATGACGAAAACCAAGTCACGGAACCTTTTCTGCTTCTATCTAGATCGGAAAAACGTAAGATACAGTCCACGAATCGTTCTCTATTACAGCACTGAAGGAAGTGTACGAATCGTCGCAACACCATCCACACGACGACCCCGGCCTGTCGTCGCTCGCCGCACACTGATTTATTACTGCACGTCAGGACTGCGGCTGCTGATGATGCCGCCGGCGACGGCGTAGGGAACGATGACGTCACGACGATGACGTCACCGCTGCCTGGCCACGTGACTGCCGGCCGCTGATTGCTGCCGCGCAAATAACAACGTTACGTTACGTTACGTTGTGTCGATGATAACGATGGACGCCAACTACGACGAACTGCGGTTTGGCAATGATGGGGATCAGCAAGTAGTATGCTACAGCTCGCAGTGGTGATCTATTCCACGATTCCGCGATCGACCACCACGACAATTGCTGCCCGATCCGACAAACGCACAACGTGTCAGTCGTTCATCCGGACTCGTGTGATACAGGCACGTTGTAGTTATACCCTGTTTACACGATGAAGCAAACTTAGAGCACACGTCGTACACGTGCATTTTGAATACGTTTGCTTCATCTTTGCTTCATGTTTGCTTCATCGTGTAAACGGGGTATTAACGATGTGGGAAACAGCGATATGCAGCACAAGTCGCAATACAGTTTTCTTGCGCGGTCGTCCTAATGAGCCGCATTACGGGTCTAGTCCCGGTGTGCGTCCGTTTTTACGCTCGTCTGTCCCGTACGGTCCCACATGGACATCTAGTAGATGTCCATGGGTTCCAACTCGACCACTGCAACTCGACCACTGTGGATAAAATAGTAGCTTGCTAAACCACAAAGGCCAAAAACAAACATATCGTCCAACACGCCGGATATCCAAAGAAACCGATATAACAAAGTGTAGCATCGTACAGATCATTCACTGCATTTTCGGTCAGAAGTGTATTTTGTTCACCAACACGCTTGCTGTCTATTATTGTTAATTTTTCTTGCATTTGTATTTCACAAGGTAGCGTAGTGACATAGTCAACGTGTGATAAAATATTCAATAATCACTTTATTGCTAATTGTCCGCAGAATGCAACAGTGAAAAAAAAACTGAAAATCGGTTAATATTTAGCAAAGATATGAACAAAAGTAAAGTAGCACGTTTTTATGGCCCACAGTGTATATAGATACTTGCTTTCTAAGTTCAACTAACTAAATGTCAACGTATATAATTATGCTTCTTGTGGTAAGCGTAAAACTACGAAGCACCACGCGAACCAGCAATATATACAGCGCGGGAATGGATGATTCGTGCTGGACGAATGGCGGCGCTCCCGCGGTTCCGTGAAGTCAACGAAATGGAACATGACGGGCGGGTTTCTGGCAATGATTACACTGCTAATGAAATTAACGCCGTAAGCAGCAGCAGCAGCAGCGACGGTTACAAGCGACGGCGTCGACGCCGGGCGCGTGGTAGAAGACGCCTAAACATTTACAGACATGGCCAAACAGCGTCTGTGCATGCAGCTCGTATACCATCGCGTATAGACCGCGGTGTGCGTCGGGGGCTAGTCCTTCTCGGCGAAATAGCAAGTAAGTAAGTAAGTAAGTAAAGTAAATTTGTATAGCGCATACTCAAAAAGATCTCTAATACCGCGAAGTAACAACACAAATTATGTTAGCACTTTTCTGCGCAAGCCATTAAATGCCTTCGTTATTTAAAAAAATTCCTGTTTAATAAACAGCTATCTGAACGTATTGTGAGTTGTTCTGCATAATGAACAGTGGCTTAGGCAAAAATGTGAACTGGGGCTTCAACCCTTTTCGGTTCACCTACCCTCCCATTTTCTCCCCTCTCTTCCTTTTACTCTTTTTCTTTCTTTTCCTTTGTCCCCTTCCTCTCCCTGCCCTGTAGAAGTAGAATCCTCAAAATCCAGCTATAGAGAGTCTGGGAAGCATTGTGAGCTTCCCGGCGGGGTCTGGGGCGGAACACCAGCCGAAATCGAATTTGGCGTATCACGCGTTTAAAATTTGACATCTGGTAATAGCAGTTTTCATTATTTTCCTAAAAATCAACTGACCAAATGTAGTGCAGTTTTAAATGTGCGTCTGTCTTGTCTGGAGCACTGCGGCCCTTGTCTATACGCCAATGACGCCAAAGAAGACGGGTCTATACGCTGACGTTGCGCTAATCTCCAACTCCCGCGTAAATAATGCTCGCCGGTAGTTAAAGCACAGTACGTTTGTACCACAGAATGCTGGCAGTAGATCTCAAAGACTAACTGGAGTCTTGAGGCTCGGTGAATCAAGACAACGGTGACAGTTCGTTACTGTACGATATATGTCGTGTCACCGAGCACGCGAACTGTCCTGCATCAGTCTGCCGGCACCGGGAGTGTAATCCGTTTGTATTACAGAGCTCATACTTAATTATCGATGTATTCATTCGTCGGCGACGAAGGACCGCTAATCAGGCTCCGGTCCGGTCATCTGTCCCAGTCGATGATAAAGTCAATACGAACGATCCGTCTCAGCCGCAGCAGCTGCAGCAGCAGCAGCAGCAAGAGCCAGTTAGATGCGCAAGCTTCTGCAACGAGACGGCCGACGAAAGCGAAGAGTCAGCGGCCGATCCAGAATTTTGGATGGAATAGAATGGGAGGGGTGGTGTCCCCTATGGAGCCCTTCCCTAGTGGGGGTAGGCTATGGTCTAAGGAGAGGACACAGCCCCATCCGCATAAAATTTTGTGAAAGTTGTATGCAGGAATAATGCCTTTGTTGCAAAATTTACATCTGGCCATAGAAATGCATGCAGTCAATGGGGGAGGGTCTTTCCCTTACCTGAATCCGCCACTGCGAAGGGTTCGTGCAAATGATGGCTGGTATAAGCAAACGACCGGTCCAATACATCAGCCTACATTAGGCCGCAAGTCGGTCGCATTTCTAGCGCCAGTTATAGGCCTGCAGTTTGGAGCGGACTGTTGCCGCTAAGTATTACGCTCCGCTGCAGTCGATCTTCTGACATTTCTCTCTCACATCACAATACATTACGACAACGAGCAACCACAGTAGGCTTACAGTAACTCGCATGTGCAGTCTGTGGTCACCACGACTGCAGCTTGTATCATTTTCAAACCAGTCACACGCTGCTTAAATTGGGATTCAACTTTCTTCACGGCCCTCCTATAGACCCCCTACAGTTTGTTTATTTCGACCGGCAGCAGGAAGTCAACAGTCTTGTTAGCTGCCTACACTGCTGCAAGGCAGGAGCCTTCAGCTGCGATCTCCAAAAATCAGCTGCCCCTTAACTACTCCGCAGGTGCTACGCTATTGTACAGCAAAAAATGGACAATACAGATATTGACAATTGGCGCGCTGACGTCGAAATGTATATAGGACATTCGCCGCTTTTTTTACTCATGCGCGACGAGCGCGACAGCACCATGGGATCACCAGCATAATGACCAGTCTATCACGCGCTGCGACGCAGTGAAAGTCGCGTACGTTGTGCAGTGAAAAAAACTACGCCAAAAAACGATAGATAACCGGCGCAAACCGTCACGCAGCAATACGAAACCTAGCGGTCGACTGGAAAGATCGATTGAGAGAGAACGTACGTGGCGTCAATTTGAAGCCACGTACGTTGATATCTCTGTCCATGTCGTCAATCTGCTTTTGGCAGTTAAATTTTTGCGATTTCTGATAAAGGCAAAGATTGCGATGAGACGAACTCGTGGCCAGCGCTTTAACAATTTCGGCAGTGGCAGCTAATTGGCATAAGCTAATGATACCGCAGCGCACTATGCGGCCATCCATTGATGGCGTTAACGAACAACTGAACTCGCGGTTTGCAGCTAGCAGATATACCACCGCCCCAATCAGCCACACTAGGCCTTCACCCCGTAGCCCGTAAGCTACTATTCATTTCCCGTCCCACGAAGGATAGGAGGCTGAGTTGGCCTGAGACAAAATCGCATGCGAGTAGTTTGAGGTCTGTTTCAGTTTTACATGTAGGTACGCCCTTAAGTTAACGGCAACGTCGCGAAGATGCTGACAGCTGTGAATGGAAAATACGTCATATCGACCAGGCGGACACCTGCCAGCCTGATAACCGACATCACTGTCATTCATCGTCATCGATGATGAGTTGCTACGTACTCGTCAACGACCAACGTGTTCGACCCCGCTGATGATTTTTAGCACACATATCTCAACGTTACGCTGAGTTGAGCGAAACAGATGACTGACTATTTACTATACAAAAGAAAGATAAAGACACAATGCGCGCGCCAAGGCGCATCGAAAAACTGCCGCGAAAGACTGACAAGTCTGTCCAATGCCCGGGAAGGCAAGTCTGTGCTCTTGAGCAGCCAAAAAACGGTGATGGGCCTAATAAATGTTGGGGACGATTCAATTGATTTCCGTCAAATAACAAAGACAAAAAAATCTTTGACATTTAATCCAGGCTGAACTGCTTGAGCTAAAATAATAAACGGTCGAATTTCTTCACACTACTCAGAATCCACCAATGGGCCAAAAATCGAATAGCAATGATAACATGAAACTGGCAAATCACCTAAAAATACAACAAAAAGGAGCGTCCACATGAACCAGAGCTATCACTCTACCTTCCGGTAACTTTGGCGCCGGAGTGCTACTCAACGGATTTTCATCGGCGTTGACTGCAAAGCGATCACTATGGACCGCTGTAACGTTGTCATCACACAAACACAAGCGACAAACAAGCAATAATGTACCTGCGTAACTGATGCAGACGAAGGCAACGCCAACGCGCGCGCGCACGACGCATTCCGTACATCAGATCACAAACACATTACCGCTAATCAGACTGTTCGTTCCGAAGAAACGGGTGCCTGGGACTGCTACTCGTGGGCAGTGGCGCCATAGTCCCCCAAATTTGGTTCAGTGAGGTGAGCCACAATGCATCTGACCCTTTCCAGAATTAGCAATAATTCTTTAACACGTTTTCTATACACGTAGGCGTCGGTAAAACCGAAGTTAATAATATTTTAACAACGACGGTTCATTTTTGTTCACGGAATCAGAGTTTCCTTCAAAAACATCACACTTTTCCTGCGCAATGTACCCGTGTTATTTTCTCGCTTTCTGCGTAGTGTTTGGCACCGTTAAATTGCGTAGCCTATATGCTAACTCAGAGTGAATCGTTTATTTGCACCCCCAAAGTTGACATAATACCCCTACTATGTTTGGGTGAAAGTTCACAGTCCATCAGCGGTTTGCCACACCTGCTCGAGCATGCGCACTGCACAGGACGCGAGATATGGATTAGGGCGGTGCGATATGGCAGCGGAGGTCATTAGTAGAATTAGCGCTGGTTATCCGCGGGCGGAGGAAACAAATGGTCCTGGGAACGCGAAATCCGCATAAACTCACTAACGGTGTTAGAACGATCTGATCCACGGAAAGCGTTTCAGTAATTCTGCATAAATCACACAAACTGCACAGCACAGTGCGCGCTAACCAGCAAAACCTCCGGAGTGCAATTACTTAACATAAAAAAGACTCTCAACTCAGCTAAGACACATAAAGAACAAGCAAGAAAATGTATAGACTACAACCCCGACGACCAGCACGATATGCAACCCTCCCTACAGTTTTAAAACTGTTTTCGTTAGTTGATTTAGACACTGAATGACAATTTGAAGGCGTCGCACAAAATAAGCTACTGATCACTAGTAATAATCTATGCTTAATGCTGATGCAAAGTATCCAGTCAAATAGTATAGGCCTACAAGGAACAGCTTTCAAACGGTTATGCCAAAGCAGCAGGGGAGCAAAATGACAGGCAATAAAAACAGCTGCGTTAAATCCTCGTTGAGCAATATTTATTTACTGTAGGCCTAGATGTGCCCATGCAGCAGGTGAAAGCGAGGCGGGACGAATTTGCAGTTAACGCTATATGACAGTCGCGAGTCGCGACTCGATTCAAACGGCGCTGACAGCAGATTTCACTTCGTTGTCGGCGTTCGGGTAGTCATAGCTGTCAAGCCAGAGAGCTCCGCCTTGCTGCACCGACACAGTGCAAGACGGCCCGGAGGCACGGAAGCTGTAAGCAAGGCCGTAACTAGAATGTATTTTCGCGGGAGTGGAAGGGGGTTATACATAATTTATCGAGGGCGGTAATAGTGTTGACCCTGGGCAGACATGAGTCTATTATTGCACAGAAAGCGTCAAAGGAAGGAGAATGGCAAAGGGAATTTAACGCTCCTGGTGCATAGCGTTTTGGTATTTTTTGACATCTTAAAGCTTATAAAGGTCAAGCTAAAAGGTTGTCTATAGCTCTTAATGGTAACCAATCACAGAGCTATATACAAAGAGTCACCTGCCATATAGATCACACAGTGTTACTGCCACAGGAGACAGGTAAAAGCGCCCGCATTAACCCCAGCTGAGCAAGCACCTACCCCAAGGGACAAAACTAACAACTAAAAAGTCATTCTTGCTCTTGTCCCCCTGCAGGTGTCATGATAGATACACAGTGACTTAAGTCTCTGGGAAACGAGCGGACAAGCTATTGGTGGCTGAGTAGCGGGCACTGCAGGCCGTTGCAAACTACACGTTCACCACCGTCAAATTCCCGCACGGTCAAGGCAAAGGTAAAGGTAAAGTCCAGTACTTGCTATAGCGCTTCTTACATGAGACGAACTCGTGGCCAGAAGCGTTTTGACAATCTCAGAAGTGGCAGCTGATTGGCATGAGCTAATGATACCGCAGCGCACTATGCGGTCATCCATTGCCCGTGTTAACGAACAACTGGATCCGCGGTTTGCAGCTAGCAAACATACCACCGCTTCAATCATCCACACTAGGTGAAGGTCATGAGTCTTTAACTTGTTGAAGTTTCATCGTATTCAGAAAAGAAGAACATTGAAAGAAGCCGATGGACATCTTGAGATTATGATAACGAATGCAGGACGGTTAAGACTAAAACCGATGGAATAGTTTCTAGTTGCCTACTTAATTGGTGATTTAAATGTCCGACTGCGAAACGCCTGAAAAAAGAGAAACGACGAAAGGCGCATATCAATGAAAACTTAAGAAATTTTTGACGACTAGCAGTAAGCGAATTTGTGCGCACATCTGTTTGGTAAGCTAACAAGAATGCAATTTTCATTTTTACTGACTTTTCAACTTGTTTTCTTTTAACTGCCGTTCTTTCGCACGTACTTTGACTCGATTTTGCATCAGCATGGGCATCGATATGTCATTTTACAAGAAAATTCTGTAATAAAATTCTGAAAAGTAGAGACTGCACTCGCAGAAAAGTCAGATTAGGCTAACCGTAGGTCTAACTGACAAACTCTTAGAACCAGGGCCTAGTCTTTTTTTAAAAAATAAGCACGGGCCACTAGCGAAATAGCGGTTAAAATGCCACCACAAAATTCGCGTCTTAGTAGAATAGCATCGGCGAAAGTTAAAGCGCATAAAAACAACTACAAGAAGACACGGCAGGAGACTGGAGTACTTACCGAAAGTCGTAATAATCAGCGCGAATACCGTTAACCGCATTTTACGGTCGCCGAAGCGCGTGATGTCCATCGCGACGACGACGACGACGACGACGATGAAGAAGCGTACTGACGATCAGCTGACGAACTACCGCGCACTGCAGCGCCACCCACAGCGCACAGACTGAAACCGCCGAGTGACTGCAGCGATCCGTGCAACGCTTGTTTACAGTTGGCCGCTTCACGCCCGTAGCCCTCCGCGCAGCGACCGTCGAAATATAGTTCCTATCGGTTCACACAACAGACGAACATGACAGGCGGTGCGCGCGTCGTTTGTGAGAGAAAGCAGTCGATAATGCATTGAATACATACACGGTTATAACCGCGACGACTGCCTTTGGTGATAGCACCGGCAAATTGAGGCTGCAAAGGAGCACCTGTTGTATTAATGCGCCTCGACGGCGATTATGAAAACCCCGAGAAGCGTGATGAACCC
>Ga0209454_1000507_pt1 | contig 20752 bp, 22 predicted proteins | sample WorMetHERISLAND1_2_FD_187400 | JGI IMG/M metagenome (GOLD analysis project Ga0209454, IMG submission 187400) | Marine gutless worms symbiont microbial communities from Max Planck institute for Marine Microbiology, Germany - Olavius geniculatus... | ecosystem: Host-associated > Annelida >... | reverse complement strand
AGGAGAAGAATTTAGCATACCATCAGGCCAAGATCACCGGCTGAGCGTGAGTAAAATTCCATTCATGAAATAAGAAGCATTCATTATCGCTGGCGCTCTAAAAATGTCGATTCCAGCAACAAACCGACAAGATTTGACACCGATTTTTAAACTGACAGGTTTTGGGATTTTGGAAACGGACTCTGTTTCAGTCGCTTGACTGGTTCAACAACGCCATCGATGATGGATCCAATTCGAGTGTCGTTGCCTGGATTAATTGGTCTAGTTGCTCAAGATTAGTGGCGCTGGCAATCGGGGCCGTGATGGTCGGCTGCGCGATCAACCAGGCAAGCGCGGCTTGCGCCGGCGTCACGTTGTATTGTTGCGCGACCCTGCCCAGGGCCTCAAGGATCCGGTATCCCCGTTCGTTCAGATATTTTTTAACAATATCGGCACGGGCCCTGTCTGCCAGGTCGGCCTCCGAGCGGTACTTGCCGGTAAGAAACCCGCTGGCCAACGAAAAGTAGCTGATGACTGCCAACCCTTTTTCCCGGCAAAGGGGTTCGAGATCCTTTTCATAGTCGGCGCGGTCATACAGATTGAATAAAGGCTGGAGACTCTGATAGCGGGGATAGCCGTATTGTTCACTGACCTGCAACGCCTCGGCCAATCGCTTCGCGCTGAAGTTCGATGCGCCGATGGCCCTGACTTTCCCGTCCTGGATCAACTGACCAAAAGCTTCCAGGGTTTCTTCCAGCGGGGTCTGCGTATCGTCCTCGTGGGACTGGTACAAATCAATGTAGTCCGTTTGCAGTCGCCGCAGGGAATCGTCCACCGCCTGAAAGATGTAAGATCGAGAGAGCCCTTTTTTGGCCGCTCCCATCTCCTTGCCGACCTTCGTTGCGATAATAACCGATTGCCGCTTGCCGCTGCGCTTCAGCCATTTGCCGATGATGGTTTCCGATTCGCCGCCTTCGAGACCTTGAACCCAGCGGGCGTATACATCCGCCGTATCAATCAGATTAAACCCCTCTGCGACAAAGGCATCGAGCAATCTTAATGACATTGTCTCGTCCGCGGTCCAACCGAAGACGTTACCGCCGAATGCCAGGGGAGAAACCTCCATTCCGGAATCGCCGAGCTTGCGCTTTCTCATGTGCTCTGCCCTTTCTATAGTTTTTTTGTGTTTAAAACATATTCATGGGTGGGTGAAAAACTGCGCAAAGTAAACAATAATATGCCCCAAACCGAGCAATTAAGCAATGGGGTCAAGACAGTATTTTAGCACAAAAAGGTTCTTCCTCGCCTTACACAAGGCGTTTTAAAGAAGCAAGGGGATCGGAATTCGGGATACACCATACTCACTTATTGACCGGATTATTATCTAATTTGATAGGGTCAACATTGTGGATAGGATCGCAAGAATAGCGGCACCCGGCTATCTCTGTGCAGATATAAATGGCATCGGCGACCCTAATAAGAGACTCCGTGAAGGTCTCCAACCTGCTATTTCTAAATCCTGAAATAAAAACAATGAAAGCGCGCCTTCATTCTTGACGGCATGTCGAGAATGAGGACGCGCCCCCTATGCTTTCCCGGATTCTACGGATGCCAAATCCGGTGTTCTGAATGGCCCACTCAGGCAAGCATTTCCCCCGCTGGATCCGCCGTCTTAATCGTTGTCTAATATTCTCGCTGACGATCGGATATCATGCTGGATTCGCCAAGATAATTTTTTATGGTATTTCTTGGACACGATACTAGTAAATAATCAAGATTGGACACCATTTGCTTACCAAGAATAACGTGCCATTCTTTCCTCCTTCTTCCTCCGGTTTTGTGTTGACACCAAACCCGGCCGCGTCCCGAGAGCGACAGGCTGTTCTGAGAAGCAGGGGGACGGCTTATGTGTCGGCACTAACGGTCGATTTATCGCACCGAAACAGCCTGTCGAGCCGTTCCAGACCTTATTCTTCACCGCTGTCGCGTATTACTGGGGCGGCGGCCGCGTCGGTGACCCCGGTATAATGGTGGGTCGATTCAATATCGCAGGCCGTTTCCATACCACAAAGGCGGCACCCTTAAAATTGCCCCCATAAGGATATCCCGGCACACCAACGATGAGGTCATCACGGCGGCCGTTGCCGATAACGCTGCCCGCCCCGTCTACGGAGGTGCCAGTCGCATGGTATTCCATATTGTCATTGATTCTATAGCCGATCGAGTGGTCGGGTGAGGGCGGCTGAAGGAGATCGAGATTGACGTTGGTCGTATCCGCCGTTCGACGGCCGTAGACCACATAGGCGGCGCCAGAGCCAAACGCGCCCGATACGAATCGGGGGCCGACGATCAGATCGTCGTAGCCGTCGTTGTTCACATCGCCTGCTGCTGACACGGCAAAACCCTTCATGGCCGCGTTTACCACACCTATAATTTTGAAACCCTTCGAGTAATCGGGGGAGGCCGTGCTGAAAACGGCGAGATCGACGTTTTCCGTATCCGCTTGGGAACGGCCATATATTATGTAGGCCGTGCCGCGACGATAGCCGTTATTATCGATCCACCAGCCGCCGACGATCACGTCGTCGTAACCGTCGTTGTTCACATCGCCCGCTCCTGACACCGAGGAACCGGCGTTGCCGCCCTCCTGTTCGCCCTTGATCTTGAAGCTGATCCGGTAATCAGGTGTATCGCCCGGACCGTTGAATTGGCCGAGATCAAGGTTGGATGACATGTTGCTTTTGCCAAAGACGACGTAGGCGGCACCTGAGTTATTGGCACCCTCATCGTTAGACGGGGCGCCGACGATCACGTCGTCGTTGCCGTCGTTATTCACATCCCCTGCCCCCGAGACCGAGGAACCCGCAAAGTCGTACGGTTCCTCGCCGATGATTTTGAAGCCGCTGCTGAGTTGGGGATTCGAACCGCCTAGGTCGTCCAGATTGATGCTGGACGCCAGGCTCCACACACGGCCATAGATCACATAGGCGGCGCCCGCAAAGGATCCACCGGCGTCGTTCCCGGGGGCACCGACGATTACGTCGTCATAATCGCCAACGTTCACCTTGCCCGCCCCCGACACCGAGTAACCTGCCTGGTCGCCCCCTGCCTCGCCGATAATTTTGAAACCAAGGCCGTTATCGGGGTTCGGCCCGGCCAGCTCGTCCAGATTGATGTTGGAGGCATGGTCCCACGGCCGGCCATAGATCACATAAGCTGCGCCCGCCTTCACGCCCCCAGCGGAGTTATGCGGAGCCCCGACGATCATATCGGCATACCCAAAAGCGTCCAAGTTCACATTGCCCGCCCCTGCGACGGATGATCCGGCGCGGTCGTTGTCATTTTCGCCGATAATCTTGAAACCGATCACATTGGCAGGGTCAGGCGCGCTAAGGACATTCAAATCAACATGGGATCTGACGCCTCGCTCGCCAGTAATTACATAGGCCGCCCCCGCGTTGTTGCCGCCTTCGTCGTTTTGCGGTGCTCCGACGATCACCTCGTCATAACCACCGCTATCCATGTCTCCTGCCCCGGCAACCGAGGCACCTGCTTTGTCACCGTCTGCCTCGCCGACGATCTTGAACACGCCGGCGTACGGATTAGCTAACGGCGCTTCGAACATGACGGTTGGTCGCTCCATTGATGGATAGGGTCCGCAACCGTCTACCAGTAAAACTACTGCCATGCATGCCACAGCCAATCGGATCGTCATGTCTACCCCCTTCCTGCTAGATTCACCCGCAAAGATAAAAGGATAAGAAAATGCTTTTCCGGACCGAAAGAATCAAAGCAGCGCATGCTGTGCCGGCTATAGCTCCCGGCTTCGCTCTCCAAACTACGACGAGACAATGCCGCACAACGTATTGAAGCATCCCTTAAAACGAACAATGACCGCAAATAACAAGTCTCCTTACATCATCTATGCAGACCTGTAAGGAGCTGTGTAGGCATAATTTTAACGGTTTATTCATTGCAATTCCGGCCTATTTTAGAAAATTGGAGCAACGAACAAAGTATAAAATTATAGTGAAGTTGAAATTCTTTTCCGGCGTAGGGTGGTGGTCAAGTCAATCAGTGCAGAATTCAGTCTGGTGTCAGGGAAAGTGCGCTGCCATTAACAAGCGATTATCAATATCTTTTTGATTGGGAGCTTTACATTTTTCAAAAGCAAGGGGTGTGCCAAATTCTATTAATAGAAGCAAAACCATCAGAATACTTCATAAATACCTGATAGTACTTATTTTACGAATTATCATTTCGGCCAGTAACTACTGTGATAAAATTATTGTTTGGTTTAAAATTGTAAAGAAACTTTGCATAACATCGGCAGGCTAGTAAATTTGGACCGAGGCAGAAGGCTTTAGGGAGGGTATTCAGATTGTCGCCGCTCTCCTTCACAATCAAGTAATTTCTACTACTTATGAAAATAGCAATTGTAAATTTCGATGGTTTTTCGGGTTATCAAGGCTGGCTGGCTGCGAGTGTAAAGCAGTTTTACGAATGCGTCGTGCCTGTGCTTTTCCTTAAATTTCCTAGATTGCTACCGTACAGATAGTATGATCGAATTTCATGTTTGCACTCATAGAAGGCACAAATAGCCGACTTTTTAGTAGATGTCATGAATTTTGGTTTGGAATACAGCAGCTCCATTGTATTTTCAGATTTTTTCTCTATTTTTATTTCTGCATTTTTATAAGACTCGCTGTCAATACCTTTTTTGTTAAGTACAAAAAGCATTATCTCTGCTTCTTTCCTTTTCGGCGCTAGCAGAAAGTTTTTTTCTTCATCAGAGATATCTGTGTATTTATCGATTACTCTCTCAATTAATGGCGGTGTTCCTCTTCCAGTCCCGCCAGCAAGCACAATCCTTGGATTTTTTCCTTTTGAGGCTATCTTTTTCCATGTCTCGGTAAAATATATAAGGAAGTCAAGATCAGGATTGCCAAACAACACAAAGGTGTCGATACTAGATGTTATAGCGTCTTTTTCCCTGATGCCGCTCATTCTTTTTTCGGCAAGCTCGATTAAACGGTCAATATATTTCTGTCCAAATTTTATTACACGTGCTTCGATTTCAGCAGTAATTTTTTCAGTATTGCTATTGTGTTTGAGAGGATCTTCTTTCTTCGGAATTTGATGGTCTGGTTTTTTCATATGACAATTGGGTTACACCTAGTGTCTTGTCCTGTAAATAAGTTATAAAATGAGGGTCACTCCCGCGCAGGCGGGAGTCCAGCTAAAAACCACCTGGTTCCCCGCCTTCGCGGGGATGACGAACGGATAGCATGCTGAAATAGTCGTAAACTTTTTTTACCGTATTTCTGGGACATCATACTAGTTAGCCGTTTACAAAGTTCGAGATCAATTCACCGAAATGGATTCTGAGTGGCGATAGTTGCTTTAGAATTCAGGTACCCATCATTTTAAATGTTTTTTGCTTAAATTATCTGCGTATTCCGCTCAAAGCGGCCTCTGAGTCGGAGCGAAGCGACGCTGGAATGATATTAATTCGCAGAGTTTTTTTCCTTCGTCAAGGATGAACGGATTTTTCTGATTGGATCTTTTTGATCTTGTGGAAAGCAAAGGGGGCAGGCGTGCACATTTGACAAACAGATGTTTGTTCGATAATCACCACTGGCAGATGCGAAAAACATTAGGTTGAAAAGGATAAAAAGCTACGCAACCGTTTTGAATTGGATTAAAAAAAAATATTTATTTGTGAAATGTGCAGACCGGAGTCCATGGTCTCTATAAATTTGCGACAACATTTAACCACAAAGGATTTTTTTCCATGACCAAAACGCCCGCTTCACAAGAACGTGGGCAGTCCCTCGGGGAGGAAATCGCCAACAGCGTCAGCCACGGAGTCGGCTTCCTGGCGGCGGTAGCGGCCGCCCCGGTCCTTGTTTTCTACGCCGTTCAGGGTGACAGCCCGGCTGGAATTGTCAGCGCGAGCATCTTCGCGTTCACGATGGTGCTTATGTACATCACATCCACGCTTTATCACTCGTTGGCAAGAAATAAAGCCAAACGGGTATTCCAGATTCTTGACCACGGCGCCATTTTCCTGCTGATCGCTGGCACGTATACACCGCTCGCGCTCGGGGTGCTTCGCGGTGCTTGGGGGTGGACGCTGTTTGGACTTGTCTGGGGTATGGCGGTTGTGGGTGTGGTCCTCAAGTCCATCGGGGGCGTAAGGTACCAGAAGCTGTCGACGATGCTGTATCTGGCCATGGGCTGGCTCATCATAATTGCCGTGAAGCCGCTGCTGCTCAATATGCCGGCCTGGGGCCTGGTTTGGCTGCTGGCAGGTGGGGCGGCCTACACGGCCGGGGTGGGCTTTTACGCAGCCAAACGGCTTCGATATGCGCACTTCGTTTGGCACATTTTCGTGATAGCGGGTACTGCCTGTCACTTCATCGCCATTTTGAAATACGCGGTCTAACCAGACTAATTTTAATAATAATCCGTATGACAGCGGTTGGGGGGGCACCATGGCTTTTAGAATCCTGATTCCAATAGTATCCCTTTTCTTTATTGTCAGCTTCGGCAATCAAGTTCAGGCGGGATTTCAGGACTTCATCAAGAGCGCAATCAAGGCATTGGGAGGAGAGACGGGTCTCACGGATGAGGAAATTGTCAAGGGCCTCAAGCAGGCCCTTGAGATCGGTACAAGCAATGTCGTGAAAGCTGCCTCAAAACCGGACGGGTATTTTAAAAATCCGCTGATTAAAATTCCACTTCCTGAAAATGTAAAGAAGGTTGAAAAAATTCTGCGCTTAACCGGATTTGGCGACCAGGTAGATGCGTTTGAATTAAGCATGAACCGCGCTGCCGAGCGGGCAGCCCCGGAGGCAAAAAATATCTTCTGGGACGCTATCAAGCAGATGACGTTCACAGACGCCCGCGGGATTCTTGAGGGTCGGGACAACGCAGCCACCCTTTATTTTAAGGATAAAACCTCGGGCCGTCTGCAGGAAATCTTTAAACCAATTATCCATCAGGCGATGTCCGAAGTCGGCGTCACCCGTTATTATCAGGCGCTGGATGACAGGATAAAAACCATTCCTTTCGCCGATCACTTGAGCTTTGATTTGGATCAGTATGTAACCGGCAAGGCGCTGGACGGTCTTTTTTTGATTCTGGCCGATGAAGAAAAAAAGATCCGTAAGGATCCCGCAGCCCGCGTAACCAGTCTACTCAAAAGAGTGTTCGGCAGTAATTAAGTATGGTGTCCCCGGAATTAAAAGGTAAACAAAAAAGACAACTATGGCATCCGGGATACCTTGATTGATTGTGCAGGAGAATACCTGCAAGAAGAGGTGATCCGCACAATGATTGCTACCCTTCAGAAATGGGCGGACAAGGAAAAAATTGAGTACGAAAAGCGTCACCATTTACGCTCAATTGAATCGCTGGCCCGGCAGATCAAGGATGCCGAACTGTTTGAAAAGACCCGCATTGCTTCATGGGGAAAGTTGTCCACAGCAGCACTCATCGATATAGCCCGCGTCTATCTGGAAAGTGATGATGTTGAAACAGCCTATTCATGGTTGCGGAAAATTAAGGACCAAATTTATCAGACCCATGGTCGTAAGCGCAGCTTCTGGTCAAAATATGAGGTCAAGAAATGAACGAACGATTTTATCTGCTGAAAATACAACTGCTTGATATCGAACCTGTAATCTGGCGTCGTTTTGTGGTACCCGCCAGCATAACACTGGACCGACTGCACGATGTCATCCAGATAGTTACGGGCTGGACCGACAGCCACCTTCACGAGTTTACCATCGGGAACAAACGCTACACGGAATATCCGGAATCAAAAGAAGACGGACTGGAATGCGGCAGATACCGGCTCGGGGATCTGATTAAACAGAATGGACGCACCTTCCGCTATCTGTATGATTTTGGGGACAGCTGGGAACATGAGATTGTTCTCGAAGAAAGCCGCTATTTCAATCCTGAGTTGAGAACAGAACTGGCCTGTCTTGAAGGCGAGCGGGCCTGTCCACTCGAAGATGTGGGCGGCGTACACGGTTACTTTGAATTCTGCAACGCCCTGAAGGACCCGAATCATGAAGAGCACGAAAGCTACATGCAATGGTCCGGCGGCGATTTTGATAGTGAGCGGTTTGATCCCGCATCGGTCAACTGGGAGCTGATGAAATACCTTCGCTGGTCCCGGGACAGGCATAAAAACTGGGAGTGATCGAATGAAGAAGGATAAAAACAAGCAACTTCAGTAGGCCGGGGTAAAAGAGGCATCTATTGTTCCAATTTGTGGGACCAGCTCGGGACAGTTCGGGGGACACCATTCTAAATTATTGGCCGATTATAATCTAATTTGATAGTGCCAACAACATGGATAGAGGATCGCAAGAATAACGGCACCCGGCTATCCCCACCACATTAACCAGAGGGGCAACCTGTGGCAACAGACTTTAAATCCGTCTGGGGCAAGAGGGTAAAGATCCTTCTCTTTTACTATCTATTGAGGCGGCTTCCATGCATTCCTCCGGATTGCAGCAAGTGTAGCATACCCGCTTGAAGGCGCGAACTCCCAAAAGTTTGACATGGGGTGCAAGGAAGGTGTTTTTTATCGGTTCTTCTCGCAGGAGATCCGTGCTGAGATACTTCTTGTTGTCGTCCGGGAAAACGGTAACGACGACCGCATCCTGGCCCAGTTCCTCCCGAACCCGCAAGGCGCCGAAAAAGTTGGCCCCGGAGGAGATACCAACACCCATCCCAAGCTCTTGGGCCAGTTTTTGGGCCATCAGGATGGCATCGCCGTCATCCAGGCCAACAATCTCATCTAAGCCTTCCAGGTTTAGAATAGGTGGAATGAAGTCGTCGGAGATTCCCTGGATTCGGTGCTTGCCGACCTTGCGTCCCGTCGATAGTGTTGGAGAGTTGGCCGGTTCCAGAGGACGCAGCCCGATGGAAGGATATTTCTCCCTGAGAAATCTTCCAGTGCCCATAATGGTGCCGCCCGTCCCTACACCGGCCACAAAGGCATTGGGATAAAGCGAGCGAAACCTTAATTGCCACCAGATTTCGGGTCCTGTCGTCCGGTAATGGGCCTCGATATTGTCGTCATTTGAAAACTGCCGGGGAAGAAAGGTGCCATCAGCGGTCTTAGCCAACTCTTCAGCACGGCGGATGCTGCCGAGAAAACCGCCTTCCTCCCTGCTGACAAGGACGATCTCAGCACCCAAACTCCGGATAAGATTGATTCGCTCCGCACTCATCCAATCTGGCATAAATATGGTCACCGGATGTCCCAGTGCCCGGCCGATTGCAGCAAAGGATATGCCGGTGTTGCCGCTGGTAGCCTCAATGATAAGATCGCCCGGTTTCAAAAGGCCCCTTGTGTAGCCCTGCTCCAGAATATGGAAAGCCATCCGGTCCTTGATGCTCCCGGTCATGTTCATATGCTCTGCTTTGGCATAGAGCGTGCGTTTATTTCCTTCAAACAAGAATTCGATTGCCAGAAGGGGGGTGTTACTGATCAGGCTCGATAGTCCCTGAATCCGACTGCTGTTATCATATTCCACCATCAGGTCTCCATTCAGATTGCCTTCCGCCAATCTATTATTTCGTATTTAATCCAGACGTGGATATTCCCAACTAGCAGACACTTCAGTCAAAGGCATAACGGTTATATCCTCCTTGAGACGATAGCGCTCTTTGCCGGGGTAAATGATCCACAGATGATCCAGGCCCAAATCCTTAATGGCCATCGACATGGAACGGGTCTTTTTAGGTGCATCGGCATATTTAAACTCTATTCCCCAACGTCTTCCTGCATGCCTCCAGAATAAGTCAATTTCTGAACCGGAATGGATCTTCCAGAAGAAGAAATCCTCACTGTTTTTACCGATGCTTCGGCAGGCACACTCTAATGCAAAACCTTCCCATGATGCGCCTAATTTAGGATGCCCGGATATTTGATGAAAATCCTCGATACTCATGAGCCAGTGAAAAAGACCGGAATCCCTAAAGTACAACTTGGGTGATTTGACTTGTCGTTTTTTGAGATTTTCCTGCCATGGCAGCAGGCAGCGAACCATGAAGGTCCCTTCCAGAATATCGATGTACTTGCGAACGGTCATGTCCGAAATACCAAACGATCGACTTAACTCGGAGAAGTTCAGCATCTGTCCATGATAATGTGCCAACATGGCCCAGAAACGACGCAGCGTGCGAGCTGGAATATTGATACCGAGTTGGGGGATGTCGCGCTCTAAAAACGTTGCAATATAGTTCTCCCTCCACAGCCGGCTTTGGAGCTCGTTTGTCGCCAGGTAAGAATCCGGCATTGCGCCACGAATCCACAACCGATTGATGTTATCCTGACCGATATCGTGCATCCGAAATCCCCAAAGGTGATAGTAACCGATCCGCCCTGCGAGTGATTCTGAACTTTGGCGAATCAGGTCACGCGATGCACTTCCCAGTATGAGGTATTTCTGTTTCGATCGGTTGTCCACAAGATATCGTAGCAGCGGAAACAATTCTGGTTGCCGCTGAATTTCATCAATGATGATCAGGCCTTCCAGGTCTTCCAAAGCGATTTGTGGATTGTCCAAACGCGCTTGATCGCGGGGATTTTCAAGATCAAAATAGTGATCAAACTGAAAATCGCGGGCGAGTGTCGTTTTTCCACATTGGCGAGGTCCTAATAGGGCCGTTACCGGAAAAGACTGGATGTATACTTGTACCGCTTTCTCATCTAATTCGCGTGCAATTTTATTCATGGGAAAATATTACACAATAAAACATGAAATTTCAAACATTTTGTATGAAATTTCATGTTTTGGTGGTTGCGCAGTCCCTATTTAGTCCCACCTATACATGGTGACAGGGGGCGGGAAGTACATGTGGGTCAAGCCCTCGCAAACCTGTAACATCCATTAGGGGAATTTGGATCCGGCTCCCGATCCGTTCGATCACCCGGTCCATCTCCCTGTGGTCTCCGATACACAGGGCAGCAAAAGACCACCGTCGGTCACCTTTGCCTTTGCCGGGCGCTGCAGAGATTTTTCATTTTTAACCTATCGAAGATCGAGGGTTGTCGGAGCAGGCAACATTGTGCTACATTGTAGCATCTTCATCACTCGCCAATTGAACCCAAGGAGGAATACATGCCGCCATTGCCCAAGCTTACCCGCCGCAATTTTCTGAAAGTGGTCGGCGCCACTACCGTGGGGTCTATCGTGTCCCCCCTGCAGCGCGCGCACAGCGCTGTTGAACCCATCTCGGTCCCCACCCGCCCGTTCGGCAGGACCGGGATCGACGTCCCCATATTGTCCTTCGGCGGCAGCCTGAGCCTGCCGCAACTGATGTTGCGACAGGCGTTTCTCTGGGGGGTCACCTACTGGGATACCGCCAACTCCTACATGGGCGGCAACAGCGAAAAGCGGATCGGCAGATACCTGTCGTCTTTTCCCGGGGACCGCCGCAAAATCTTTCTGGTCACCAAATCACATGCCTGGAGTGTCGGCGGCTTGAGCAGCGATCTGGATGAATCTCTCGATCGGATGAATACCGATTATGTCGACCTGTTCTTCGTCCACGGTATCAGAAGCATCGACGAGATGGACGACGACACCCGTCGCTGGAGCGAAAAGAAAAAGGCGCAGGGCAAAATCCGGCTTTTCGGATTCAGCACTCACAGCAACATGGAAGCGTGTCTGCTGGCGGCAGCCGATCTGGGCTGGATCGACGCCATCATGATGACCTACAATTACCGCTTGATGGATACTGACGCGATGCGCCGGGCAGTAGATGCCTGCACGGAGGCTGGAATCGGATTGACGGCCATGAAAGCGCAAGGTGGCCGTTCTTACTGGCAGACAGGAGACAACGACAGCAAATTGGCCGACCGGTTTGTCGACCGGGGATTCACCGAGGGGCAGTCAAAGCTGAAAGCCGTGTGGGAAAACGAGCAGATCGCCAGCATCTGTTCGGAAATGCCCAACATGACGCTCTTTCTGGAGAACGTCTCGGCTGCATTCAACCGCACCCGGCTTTCCTCCGCAGACCGCAGGAACCTGCGCCATCACGACCTTCGGACCCGCGCCGGCTACTGTGCCGGCTGCACCCGGATTTGCGAAGCAGCCACAGACGTTGCGGTACCCATCGGCGATGCCATGCGCTATCTGATGTATGCGCGAAGCTACGGTGACCGGCGACGGGCAGCGTATCATTTTCGGCAGATCCCAGGGGACACACGTCGGATCATGGCCGATCTCGATTACACCCGCGCCGAAAGGGCGTGTCCGCAGCAAATGGCCATCGGCCGGCTTGTCCGCGAGGGTCTGATCGAGTTCACCTAGCGGCAGCAAGTTGCTCGGGGCTGATTTTGACCTGATCTCGCCGTCTGTTTGATAGCCCGTCTCTTATGGACGATAATCACCGTTTTGTTTAAAAAATCCTTTGTAATGGGAGCACGATAATGAAAAAGCCTAAAGGATTGGTAAGGACACTACTGATTTGTTTTGTTTGTATATTGCTTAGCGTATTTTATTCGGCGCAGGCATTTGGTCAAGTTATCAGAATTACAATAAATCAGGTGTTGGAATCATTAGATCATCCACAATTGCTGCTCCTGGACGTACGGACTTCGGAAAATTGGCAGGCCAGCAAAATTAAAATTAAGGGCGCGGTGAGAAAAAATCCCGCTAATTTCGATTCCTGGGCCAATGATTTACCGAAAAATAATTTTCTGGTGCTGTACTGAGAATGACCTCGAGAAGAAACCAGTGCCAGGCTGGCACAAAAACTTCACGAAAAAGGCCACCAGAAAGTTTACGTAATCGAAGGCGGGTGGCGCGCATGGCAACAGGCAGGATATCCAACCGAGGAAAAATCGCCGCTTCTCCTATGATCTCGATTTGCACTGCCCCGTCGGATAACCAAAAAAGCTCCAGGGGACGTTCCTCGGATTTACGGATTGCGAAAATTCGAGATATTTTATATCCGCATTGCATGCCTCGAAAGGGGCATAGAGGATATAGCCTGAGAACAAAGGGGTCAAGGAGACGCCATCGGGTAATCCGCCTCAGATCATAGGGCATACGAACGGTGCCTATACGATCTATTTTTATTTCGGAGGACACCATACTTAATTATTGACCGATTATTATCTAGTTTGATAGTGCCAACATCGTGGCTAGGCTCGCAAGAATAGTGGCACTTGTCTATCCCTCCACCACATTACCCAGAGGGGCAACCGGCGGCAACAGACTTTTTTCAATGACCAAGACTATCAGGCCTATTTTATAGAAGCCTGGAAATCGTTTCTGCTTAAAACCATTGATACAGAAACGAACTAGGCTTTTGGAAAGTACGAGAGAACCGGCAGACCTATCGGCGACAACGGCTTTATCGAAAAGATGGGGGAAGTAACGGGCCGGTATTTACAATTAGGCAAACCTGAACCAAAGCCAAAGGCCGGGAATTAAGTATGGTGTCCCCGGAATTACCCGGAGTTAAGCGGAATTAAGGAAACCTTATGATGCAATCTCAAATTAAAATCTCAAGCCGATTCTGCGGCCCAATCGAGAGTGCTAACGGTGGCTATACCTGTGGTATTTTATCCGGCGCAATCGAAGGCACAACGGAAGTTACCCTTAGACATCCCCCACCCATCAACAAATCTATGGAAGTTAAGCAAACGGGCGAAAACAATTTCGGTTTATATCACCAAGATAAGATTATAGCTGAGGCTAAACCGGCAGAACTGGATTTAGCACCTCCCCAGCCCCCGAGTATGGAAGCTGCGGAATTTTCTACCTTAAAGGAAGAAGATATTGCAGATCATTATTTCCCAAAGTGTTTTGTATGCGGACCAAAACGCAAGCCAGGAGATGGATTACGTATTTTCCCGGGCCCTGTAGAAGGTGAATCTTTCCTCGCTGCAGCCTGGATACCCGACAATTCACTTTCTGATGAAGAGGGATACATAAGAAATGAATTTGTATGGTCCGCATTAGATTGCCCCAGCGGGTGGGCAATTATTTTTGAAAAAATGCGTTTCATCGTCCTTGGTAGGTTAGCCGTTCAGATCTACACAAGGGTTAAGCCAAATGACAAGTGTATCGTTGTGGGCTGGAAGTTATCGGAGGAAGGTCGCAAGATTCATGCAGGTGCCGCACTTTACTCCGCTGAGGGACAGTTATGTGCAAAAGGCAAGGCAACGTGGATAGAGTTTAAATAGGAGGCGTATCAAACACGATTCGCCGTTCGGCCGAAATCTATCCCTAACTTTTTCATTCGATGCCGGAGTGTATTGGGGTTTATTCCGAGAAGAACGGCAGCCCCATCCGTTCCATTGATTTTCCCCTTAGATATAGATAGTGCCCGGCGAATATGGTTTGAAACCACCACGTCCAGCGTATCGATTTCCCCACCCGGATCTGGCTTCACCATGGCCTTTTTGGGTTTGCTTAAGTGAAGGTGATTGAATTCCAGCGGACCAGACGGATTCAGAATTAAGGCCCGCTCGATAACATTCTCCAATTCGCGTACATTGCCGGGCCAGTGGTATCCCATTAATGCTTCAATAGCCCCCGATGAGAGCGTTGGAAGCGCACGTAATTTTAATTCTTTCGTCTTTATATTGATGAAGTGTTGGACAAGGGAGGGAATATCCACTCTTCTTTCCCGAAGTGGTGGCAGCAATACAGGGAATACATTAAGCCGAAACCATAAATCTTCGCGAAATTGCTGATTTTTGACCATCTCCTCCAAATTGCGATTGGTGGCGGCAATGATGCGGATATCAAGCGGTATGGTTTTGACACCACCCACCCGTTCAATCTCTTTGCTTTGCAAAACTTTTAATAATCGCACCTGCGCCTGAAGCGGCAATTCGCCGATTTCATCTAAAAAAATGGTGCCCTTGTCAGCCCGCTCAAAGCGGCCCCGTTTTTGTGAGAGCGCCCCGGTAAATGCGCCTTTTTCATGGCCGAAAAGCTCGCTGTCAATCAGCGTGTCGGGAATGGCACCACAGTTTACGCTGATCAAAGGGCCCCTGCTGCGTGCAGAAGAGTAGTGGATCGACTTGGCAACCACATCTTTACCTGAGCCCGTTTCCCCCAAAAGCAACACCGGACTGTCCATTGGCGCCACTTGTTGAATCTTTTGCATGACATCTTTCAAGCCGGCATTGGCCCCCACAACCTCGTCACCGGACAACCGCTGAAGTTCACTTTGAAAATACTGATTATCGTCGACAAGCAAATCTTTTAATTTATGGATTTCTCTGTGTTTGAGTGTATTTGACATGGCAATTGCAAACGGTTCGCTTAACATCGCGATCAACTCGGCGTGTTGTTTGGTAAGCGGCTCGCTGCCTTCGCTGGCCAATACCAGAAACCCAATTAACTGTCTCTCCGATTCGAGGCTCAAATCCAGCAAAGACGTCGGCTGTATGTTGTGAAATCTGCCCATCTCCCGGACAATTCTAAATCTGGTTGGATCTTTCAATATCCGGGCTTTACCGGATTTATTGGCAAACCTTTGCTTCATCATCTGCTGCGCTTCGGTGGACAGCGGCGTCAGCAGGTCTACTTTTTTTCCCTCTTTGGTTGTCGCTATCGCAATGGTTCGCGTGGATTTTAATTTTTGCTCATAATATTCAAGAGCCATCCAGCTGACCGGCATCGCTTTTTGCAAGAATTGTAGGGTTGATGACATGGCTTTCTCGATTTCAAGATTTCCGCATATCTTCAATGTGGCCTCACGAAAGAATAAATTTTTATCCATTTTATCCCTCATTAACGACATGTATTTACCATATTTGGAATATATAACCAGAATTACCATATATTTCAACTTTATTTTACCATATATGGTATTTATTCTCGCTTGTCGATTTAACTTCCTGATATTTCAACACAATATGAGTTGGCACGAAATTAGTAATAGAAGCCTATAAAAACGATAGACGCGGATTGGGTCCATGCGGAAAACCAAAATACCGGCGAGTTAAGGGAGGGTAACACCATGCATCCATATGAAACAGAGATAATCATGAAGCAAAGACAAAATGAATTGGATAAAGAACTGGAGCGCATCCGCTTATCGCGCGCCCAAAAAAAATCGCGTTTTGATCATATCAATGCGCCGCATCGAATCTCGGAAGGCAGGGGTATGAACATTCGTGACTATTGGCTCCGGTTCCTTTATCGCGTCGCGACAGGAACCGGAAAGACACGCAAAATTTTCACGCCGGTGGGATTAATGCTCTTCGGCGCATTCACAGGCCTGTTTGCGGTCCTGGCGATCATTACTGACAGATGGTTTTTACTCTCCTGGCCGCTTCCGGCGTTTCTGAGCGAGGTGGTCGCGCTATTACTAATCGTTTTAGGGGCTGCACTCATCTTTTGGTCAACCTTTCATTTTCTGAAAATGAAAGGAACGCCGGTACCGTTCAATCCGCCCGCAAAGCTTGTGGTGACCGGTCCTTATAAATTCGCCAGAAACCCAATGGTGTCCGGTGTTTTCATATTGCTTTTTGGTGTCGGTTTTGCCCTTAAGTCGCCTTCCCTCATATGCCTTTTCACGCCCCTATATATCTGGGCAAACGTATGGGAGCTAAAACATATCGAGGAGCCGGAGATATTGATACGCCTGGGAGATGAATTTGCTGCCTATTATAGGGATACGCCGATGTTTATGCCCAGGATCAAATTCATAAAACAATGAGCTCTATTCTAATACCAATGACTACTTACTTCTTTAAGGTCTCATATTAGTTTGGAACTCAAGACAAGTGCAATGACTCATTTCAAACTTATCGAAAAATATAAAAATGCCGATTGCTATGAACGTTTAAATATTTACCTCCAGTTCCCCGAGGTTAGAAGTGAATTCATGGGGATAGAATTGAACGGCATAGAAACAGAAACTCTTTAAGTCGAAAATAGAAAAGTTTCAGTTTGTCCCTCAATATGAATCAAAAATGCTTGTACGTTACCTCATCACGCTATAAGGTTGGAAGAATACAGGTTCAATCGCGATTAGACAGGTTGAGTCAGCTAAGATGCTGAGTCATTTTACCAGCCCCTAAGGATGAAATTCAACAGTCGTGTCAAAAGCCCCTGACGACTTGGATCTGAAATCAAAAACTATATTGCGAAAGAAAAGACGATGGATCTTATAGAGAAACTCGACAAGAAGGAAATTAAAGAACTCTTTTCAAAAAACTGGTTAACCCATGATGCCATGTGGTACGGCGGCTGTTATTGGGCATTTGGACCTGCAAAAGCGAATGAGCTGAATAAAATGGCCGTTCGGCAAATGGCCGCCATTGAAATAAAACGAATCATGAAACTCATGGATATACCGACAGACGTTAAGATTGAAACCTTTTCTGAACTGGCAGAAATCCTTGAGACAGCTTTTCATGTGGTCCTAACCGATTTTATGGGGATTGATTTCAGCTTCCCCGAAAAAAATGTTCTGGGTGGAATTGTCAATCGGTGCTTTGCCCATGATGGTGTTAAAAAATACGATATGATCAGCAGTTACGAATGCGGCATAATCGAAAGGGTTAAAGGATGGCTGGAAAGCATCGGAATCGACTATACCGTTGTACCGGACTTTAAAGGATGCTTGATGTACCAAAATGGGGTATGCGAACTCAGCTTTTATTTTGACCTCGATTAATAGCCGTATACCGGCTTACAGCAGGGGCTGTATGAAGCTGATATCTGTCTTAATCTACCGGAACACCATGGGGCCCAACCGGTATGAGGGCAGCAACAACTGCAAAAGGAACAAAGCGAATGGAACATGCGCATTCTCATGGCAAAAAATTTGGTGCTACAGAGGAACTCAGGTCGTTCACAAAGGGGCTAGGGATTGATTTGGTCGGTATTGCCGAACTTCATTAACTGAAGGATATCCCCACAGGCATACCTTTTTATGCGGATACCATACTGAGTATATATCATAGTGCCATCGTGCTGGGAGCGCAGTGGGGCAAAATTGGTAATTCTGCATCGGGTTCTGAGGTTTCTCTTTTTCTGGAAGGAGCCGCATTGACTGTTGTTGATCTTCTGGAGCGCAAAGGGCACGGTGCTTTGACTGTTCATACGGAGGACGAATTCGATCCCATAAAACGGGTCGGTTTGATGTCGCTCAAGGTGTTGGCAAAAAAAGCCGGTTTGGGTTGGCAGGGGCGTTCATTGCTGATCGTTTCTCCACAATATGGTCCTGTTCACCGGTGGGTATGTGTCCTCACAGATATGAACCTGAAAGGCGGCATGCCCATTCTCAATCAATGTGGCGATTGTGAACAGTGTGTTGAAGAATGCCCAACGGGAGCTTTGCGTTCAGTTCATTTTAATGATCATCCCGCATGTCGAGAAGATGTGCTGGATATCAACCTATGCAGAGGCGATTTCGGCTGTACAATGTGCCTCACAGCGTGCCCTTGGGGCCAATGAGATCCATGGAGTGTAATCAAATTATTCTTTTATCCTGAGTCCGCTGGGAGGCTCTGGTCCGTTGATGGAGTTTATTTGGTTGAAGTTTGGTGTTTGGTTGTAGGTGTATCTTCCGTTTTTTTTGTGTGTGAATTTGAAGTACTCCTGGTTTCCGCCGTGGTTGTAGATGCCGAATTTTGGCGCCGTGAATGTTGTTGGTGTTGCCGGTGCGAAGTTTCCCGTTCCTTGGGCAATTGTTTGTCCGTTGAGCGATACTTTGTATGCTCCGGCCTGTTTGTTTTCAAGGGCAACTACCAGGTCGTTTGCTTGTCCCGGTCCTTTTAGGAAGACATTTGGTCTTTTCCATTCGTCTCCATTTGCGTGCACTAAGACTGAGTTTGGTTCCGCGTCCCGGAATTGTCCTGTACATGCGAGTTCAACATCGAGGTCCGGTCTGTCCAGGTCGTCTCTGAATCTTTGGAAGATCGTGACAGGTCCTGTCAGGGGCGCCGGCAAGTTGTTGACTTCAAATCTGGTGGCGAACACGCTGGTGGTGCCGACGACCACCGAGCTGGTAAATGGTTCTGTTAATTCTGAACGGTACCCCAGCCACACGGGGTATGCTGATTTGTCGGCGTTTGGGTCCCAGCTGAGCTCCAATCCTTCGTCGGTGAGTTCCAAGAATGGTCCTGGTGTGTGTGATTGCCAGGTGAATGGCGGGTCCTGGTTTCCCTGGAAATTTTCGATGTCGGTGAACATCCGGTTGGGTAGATCGTCCCATACCTGCTCGACGGTGTGGTCTGCTGGTAGGAAGTCCCAGAATCGGGTTGGGCATGCTGAACAATTACTTCCTCCACAGTCTATACCTGTTTCGTCCCCGTTTTGGATGCCGTCGTTGCAGGTTGGTTCGGGACCGGCTGCGGACTTGAGGGTAACCGTAAATCCGGATGGTACACTCGGAGGCGTGGTATCCCGGGCGGACGCTGACCCGGCCGCTCCCATAACGAAAAACCCCATGATGAATCCGATGGCGAGCGCGTGAGCGGCTGGCGTAAGCGCCCTCACCGACTTTATTTTGCGGCCGGCCGCAAAATAAAGATTTTCTCGGGTTAAGACAAAAGGGCGCAGAATCCGTCGAGCCTGGCTGTACATGGAGAGTCCTTTCAATTTGATGACTTCCACATGTATTCTGCAAATTTTATGCCTGGGGCTTGGATAGGTTGGTTGCTTCCACAAATGTTTTGCTGCCGGGATAAGCGCGTATCAATCGTGACCCCTTCGTTGCATAAACAACAAGGCAAAGAGGGTCAACTGAATTACCTCATGGTAATTTATTCGCTGACAAGACCGGCTTTGGTCAAGCCGACTCCATTTTCTTATAGGAAATTTCTTCGCCCGGGCTGACAGAAATCGGCTCAGGTTGAACAAATTTTGTCTTTTAATCCGGAATTAGACCCCCATCGCTGCTTATAAAGCGGTATCAAGCCACGCGGCAGGATACCCAAGTTGGCGCCACAGACTGATGAATAGGCACAGCTTCTATCTTTTTCTCAACTTCGGCCACATCATCATAAAAAGGTCCCAATTCCATGCTTACCAAGCTTTTAGCTCTGCGAAGGGCGTACTTTTTCAAAAACCAAAGTATGCAAGCTAAGGAAACCGAAACTACCGTTAGATATCCAAAATCCATTGTCTTCACCTCTTTCCTTTTTTAGGCGTGTTGTTGTTTGAATCTCTTATTCGCTCCTTGCAAATACAAATTAGCAAATGTTGTGCCGACAATCCCAAGAGCACTGCAACCACCTTAAAATATTAGAAATTTTCTTATGAAATAGATATGGGCAGAAAAGGAATATCCCATTATTGGGATTATTTTATCCCACTAATGGAAAGTTTCTCAGATTTGAGGTATTATGTTGAAAAATGATGTCATTGAACCTTTACAAATTAAATTGATTATTAAAGAGAGAATATGTGATGCCCCAATTTCAAAACAAATACCGATTTGCTCTTGTTTCTCACTCAGAGGTGATTGCCAACATCGTTAGAAGTGAAATTGATTATGGAGCCGAGGATTTGTATACAAAAATAGTGGGGGTCGATGATGCAGTATCCCTTTCAGAGTCACTCATTAACGGGCTGTTGCCCAAATCGAATTTTACTTACTGACACCGGCTCACCTTGTGCGCCTAATTTCTGGTTTTTTTTCTTCAAGATTTTTACAAACGCACAAATAGCAATTGATTACACCGACTACTTATGCTAAAGTACCGTAAAATATAACTTTAGCGGAGTACAATCATTATGATGGGCCGCCAATCAAAGGTTCA
>Ga0209454_1000504_pt1 | contig 20778 bp, 14 predicted proteins | sample WorMetHERISLAND1_2_FD_187400 | JGI IMG/M metagenome (GOLD analysis project Ga0209454, IMG submission 187400) | Marine gutless worms symbiont microbial communities from Max Planck institute for Marine Microbiology, Germany - Olavius geniculatus... | ecosystem: Host-associated > Annelida >... | reverse complement strand
AACGGAGCAGGGGAAGACGGAGAAAAGGTGGATCGACGTCGACATGGAGGACATGGGGCTTGACTTGGTGGGCGTGGAGAATGGAGCCGAGTGGAGACGGAGAACCCGTGTGGCTGACCCCCCCCCCTCCTGAGGGATCCGCAGCCCGAAGGAGAAATCGAGACATGCGTCCAAATAGCTACAAATCTACTTGTGTCATATAAGTCAAAATTTATCAAAACCTAGTATAATTTAGCTAGCGAATGCAAAATGAGCTTATTTTTCTGCTGTATTTCGTCGATTCGATATTGCGTGCAAATCCGGATCAGCGAGCAATCTGATGTACAAATGTAATTACTCTGTATATAGGCCACGTGACACAGCTGTGTCCATAGCGACATGCTTTTTTTACCAAAGATTTCTCCATTTTCTGTGCCTTATATCCCTTTTACACGATCAAGCAAACATCGAGCAAATGCATTTAAAATACATGTGCATGACGTGTGCTCTAATTGCTCGACGTTTGCTCGATGTCTGCTCGATGTTTGCTTAATGACCGCTTGATCGTGTAAACGGGGTATTAGTGCTTTTTGTCGTTTTTCAGAACTATGTGTAAAGAATCGAGTTTTAGCGGTATGATATTCGCTTGTTAATTTTTTTTTATTTTGACACCTTAGAATGTGTAAATAAGTAAAAATATAAACAAAAAGGAAAACTTGAAGCAGAACGTTCGCGAACGTCGATTGTTTGTCAGTTTTTGAGTGCAAATTTTCTATTGTATGGGTGCAGTATGATGTTAGCATTTCTGTTTTTATCGGCTTTTTTGCTTACGAGTTTTTTTATGTCTTTCGGTTTATCGTCAGCCTCTGTTGTTTACGTGACCAAGAAAACACAGTTTATTTTTAGTTTTACGTCTGGCTCACCAGCTTTGAATATTTTTATACGAAACAGACGAATCCAGCCGCGCACAATTACATCGCAGTCTGACTTAATTGCTTCTTCTTTATTACTCTGTTGGCGAACTGGTATACTGGATCATAGCGGTTTCGACCAGTTGACGTTATGCACCGCTAGCGATCTGTAGCACGCTGCTAGGCCGAGTAGACGCCGATGTGTTAATTTTTAGCATAAAATTATTTTAAAAAAACATTTCTTGTGTTTTTGGTTGCCCTGCGTTCCATAAAAACCTCTGTTCCTAAATTTTTTTTATTCGACTCGCAACATATTGATGCAATTTTTACTTTGCTTTCAAAGTTTTCCTGAGAAAAACGAACGTTCCATTTAGTCCGTTATGGTGGAATATTTTATTTCAGTTTTTATGGAAACTAATGTAAGGATATTGCAGCATATAAGAGAGAACGGCAGAGTAGATGCAAGTTTTTAAAGTAAAATTTTGAAAAAACAAACTAAATTACATTAATAGTTGGTGTGTCAAATAAAAATTTTAAGGATAAAGGTCGCCAGTTTTTTTTTCAGTTGTTCGGTAATATAAAAATAAAAAAATGCATTTTTCCAAGTTATTCTTTTTCGGCAGACTGCAACTGAGAACACTCGATTTTTAGACCTGATGGAAAAAAGGTGCCACGAGGATGTGGTGTTTTTCGCCTTTTCTGGCCGGTTATTCGTTGCGCCTGTTGCGGTTTGTCCTATTTCTATTTTTTCCCTTTGATTGCAGTAGCTCACTTAATCAACTTTATTAGGGACAGGCAGTTTGCACGACAAACGCTGCACTATACAGGTGTGTACCTTGGTATGGCTTGAATGTTTATTAGCTGCAGGTAAGATAAAGCTATTATCTCTCGCCAAGCGTATAGCACGTTTTGCGGTGGATAGGCCGTAACTCACGGGTCTGCGATTTATCTTGCCGTCAAAGTGGCAGGTAAGTTGGATACAGTCCAGCTATAGGCTACTCGCGTAGTGGTGCGAGCTGATTAGGGAAGGATAGATAGGCAAAGGGAGTGGCGTAACCAGGATCTAGTTGTAGTGGGGGCACTTGAGGGGTAGAGTATGGGGAGTGGTGTCTCCTCCCCACTGGGAAAGAGTCTGCAAAGGGGCCGTGCCCCCTCCCCCCAAAATTTCGGATTTTTGGTATGAAAATGACGTGTTTTGGTGCACTTTTGACACTATTTTTAGTAACTGAGTAGGCTCTTAAGGAGGCACGTGCCCCCAGTGTCCCCATGGCTACGCCAGTGAGCCAAGGCAGCGATAAACCAGTTTCAACAGTTACTACCGTTGCCAGTCTTTTCCATTTAATTTTGTGTCTTGCCGTCTTATTTTAGTAAGAGGGTCAACTAAAATGCTTTTGGCCCTATCAGGAAATTTGCGACCGAACTCGGCTTGTAAAATTACGTTACTCGTTCATTTTAGCGACATCAAATGACGCTATTCTTTAGGCCTGTAATTCGGCTGGCCCTAAGAGAAACATCGCCGATGATAAGAAAGGCAGAAATTTCAGAAGTCCAGTATTGCACAGATGGGATGCACATGCAAACTAGAAAGCAGTCAAAGCCCGCAGGTACCTCCGCCAGTGCAACATTAATTCGCCAGGTGGCGTCACCATATTCACTTTGCCAGCGGTTCCCTTACTTTAACGCAATGGTAACGAAATTTTCAAAGTGATCCAGAAAGGATTCCTTCCGGATCACCCCCAAAATTGAATCACTGGTAGCTTCTGCTATGCCCGACATACCCTCAAAATTTCAGAAAGATCCGTCCATAACTTTTTGAGTTATGTTGCTGACAAACAAACAAACAAACAAACAAAAACCGGCAAAAACATTACCTCCTTGGCGGAGGTAACAAGGCAGGAATATTTTCTTCTTCTTATTTCTGTAAAGTACCCCCACCTAGTTTATACCAATAATGTTAAACGAAACCAAACTCCGATCGACGCCAGGGCCAATTGTTCAAGGTCAAGGCCAAGACCGAGATTAAAGTTAGAACTGTAAAAGTAGGCTATAGGTGAGTGACCATGATATCGAAAGTTACACTTTTATGCTGTTGACAAGGCCATAGCACTACGACCGTGGCCGAGGTGAAGTGGAGACCGAGACCAAGACCAAAATTTTGGTTTTGAGACCACTTTGACCTCAAGGATGCAGGGAGACGTCGAGAGTCACAGCGGGGCCCGGAAAAACATTCTCGCGGGCCCCTCTGGGGGGAATTTTTCATTTTTTAAAATGGCGCATTCTGGTGAACTGTACATTTTTCAGCGACGGCGGGGCCCCTCAAAGATCGCGGGGTCCGGGCCGAGGTAACTTACCCCTTACCCCTTCCTCTCGACGGGCCTGGTCCGAGGCCAGACTTTTGGCCTTGAGACCAGTTTTACCTCGAGGACGTGTAATTACCGAAATAGGCTAAAGAAAAGTCTGTCCAGCGAGGGACGTACGGCTTTTAATGTAGTCTGTAGGCCTACTTGCAGAGTGTACGTCGTACGACACTGTAATAAGTAAGACGTCGCTCGGGTCAGCACGTGCTAGGTGTCTCAACACAGTCTGATTGATGTCTTGTCTTCAGGGAGGTCTTACATCGATCAGTAGTAGCTATTGATCGGCAGTGAGTGCGCGCGCCGTCCGTCTCCCGTCTTCACCGCGTGTTGCGTGTGTGTGTGCGCGAACCGACCGCGCCCGCTGACCGCTGTGCACTCCAGATTAGAGCTGGGTTGATATCGGTATTTCACGTCGGTATCGGTATTCGGTATTTTCCGACCTTTACTAATCATCAGTCAATCAATCAATCAACTAATCAATTACTTATTCGTCACACAAACATATTACACGCGAGACACTGGTAATTGGCATTACACTGACAGAAGCATCCAGGCATAAAGCTCTCGAGGAAGTCCATAATAACAAACGTGCGTAATTCGAACACAAAAAATCGTGATTTTAACTTCCCTTCTCTGCGCTCGTTGTTCGTCGTCCCCGCATTTCCAAAATGGTCAGCAACACTTGTTCTGTTCAGCTGCTCGTGTACGGATTTTCGTAGGGAATATATTCGCGCCAATATATCATTTATTATTTCCTCATTGCGAAATTTGTGTAATCCACCGTTACGCTTCACGAATTTCTACAAACGATGATCGTTTATAACGGCATTGATTATTACCCAAAAGGCTGAGACGATCGAAAGACAACGACTAGTGAACAGTGAGAGTGGTAGTAGTAGTAGTAGTAGTAGTAGTAGTAGGCAGAAGTTATAGTGCAGTTCTTACTATACTGGTAACAAAGTGAATTCGTAAATGCAGAAGCTAACACTTTACCATGCTACTGCAGTGTACAGCCTCACCGGACTGAGATCATTGATGGATTGGACGGAATTTTATGCTTACTTAGGCCTAATTTAAAGTGCGTGGGCTGTACTTACTTTACGGTATAACTACTTGCTAAACAGTGGCCACAGCAGAAAAATAACAGTCAAAGTACGCCTAATTATCGTGAAAATAATCTAACCGAGATCGGAAATACCGACCGTTTGGTATTTTAGGTATCGGCATTCGGCTTTTTTCGGTATTTGTAATACCGACGTCTGTATCGGTATCGGTATGACTGACCCAGCCCAACTCCAATCCGTCCACCTACGCTTAGCCGATCTCAAGATGCCTAGGAGACGCGCCTTTCTGTACATAAGATGCATGTCGTAATGAGTCGTCGATATTTGCAATTATTTTAACGTGCATTTCTGCACTTTGGCTGACGTCACATGAATATGCATTAGCTGCAGGTAAGGCTTCCCGCTGTTATCAAGTCTCTGAATTTATCATCAGCAAATTGCGCTACTAAAGAACGAAATTAGCCCACGCAAAATCTCAGATAAACGTAATAAGTCGTCTTCATACGAGACTCGAGACATGAGACTTTAAGTTGAACAGTTATTATTTATTTTTTTTTTATTTTTGCAGTAAAACATTTCGATACGCCGAGTATACGGCGTACGCTAATTAGCAGAAAATCGTTGATTGCAGCTTTGGCCAGGGCAAAACTGCCGTCTATTTGCAATCAATAATTTTACAAAAAAAGTTGCACTTGTCCGCGTTGGTTTAGTGACCTGACTGGTTTTGATAAACCGGAAGAATTTCGTCGCGTTAAAACGATGGAAACCTGTTGGAACCGGGCCAACATATGTGACCTGGGAGCTGTACTCAATAACCTGGTGATTCGGTGACTCGACCGGTTCTAACCCGGCATAAATCGCTGACCCATTGACCCATTTCCAATTCTCATAAAAACTAATGCTGCAGGCCTACTGCTGTTCGCACCAAAGCCATGGTTACATGTGAAAACGTTTTGCTTTTATTTTACACGTAACCAGCCTAAAGCATTTGCATTTCCAATAAACCAATGCATTTGCGAAAAACGTTTGACGCAAAAACACGTGGAAAGAAAATACATTTTACCACTATTACTCACGGCTTGAAAATAAGAGATTGTTACGTGTCGGTCCGAAATGAAACCGCCGATTTTTCGTAGTTTATACGACTTCTCTAGCGAAGATGTTTACAACTAACAACGTATAGGACATTTTAAAAATGTTTTCTAAAACATTAGTAAAATGTTCTATTACATTTCAAGACGAACGCGCACTGCTTAAAGATAGAAAGTGGTTTCATGTAAATTAAAATATTTTCAACATTATCCGGTATTATTGAAGCTAAAATACTGTGATTCCGTGAAGCACATTGCATTTGTGTTTGATATTAGTATTGTCTCGAATTTTTGGTGATTTGAGAAATTAAAAGGCTGTAGGGCTTTAAACCAATTATTAGATTTTTGTTACTATTATTGTTATAACTATTATAGGTAGCCAAAAGGGAATGTTTAAACCCCCCATAGCGCAGAGCATGATGTTTTTTTTAGTTTCGGCCGTCTTCCAAACACAAATTCGTGAATATGTTGCAGATTCATGCACGGATTTCATGAACAGACGCGTTTACATACAGAAAAAATGTCCCATTCTGTGCTGAGCAGGCGGTGCCACATGTATAGAAAAACTAATAAACAATCATAACAAGAAGTCCAGCTGTCGCTATGATAGCCGACCGTACTAGTTGTCAGTGATTTTCAAGATCATCCAAGGTTGATAATTTTTATCTAATTTGATTTGAAAGAGCGTATTAATTTCCTATTAGTGATTAATAGCACCGTTTAGCCACGCTACATTCGTAACGGACGACGACGGACGACAGACAGACGACAACCGTACTATAAGCGCGACCGTTACTTAAGTACGGTCGGCTAAAAACCTAAAACAGTTTACATTCATTAATTATGCCTACAACCGCATTTTATGCAGTTCAGTCCAGTGTCTCTTAACGTTATCGTGCATGTGTAGATAGCACTGTTTTAATTTTACGGTTTTGAGTTTATCGCATGCGATTTTGTTTTGGTTTCGTTGCAGTTTTGTTGCACGTGTTGACACAGCTTTATGAGCATATTTGCTGGTTACACGTATACATGTAGTTCAATCCAATCGGGCGCATTTTCGTTGAGCTAACGCGATTGAACTATGTTCCCTCAAGGCGCCATTTACAACTGCTTGGCTGGAGTTTATGTGTCGGTGTGATTATATGCGCTGGACAATGCAGCGTGGCAGTTTTACGGGAACCGTGCGGCCACAGTGGCAGACAGTGATTTTAACGATGCCAGACACAATAATGGCAATGTCGACTTTTGTAAGTTGGGACGTTAGGCCAAGACAGGGCATGGCGGTGGCGGGCAGTTTTGTTGGCTTTTAAATGCAGAAAATAAGTTTCTTTATACTGTTTGTGGGCAATAGGCATAGGCCTAAGGAGAAGCCGAGTTTACAATATACACCGTCGGCCATAAAAACGTGCCGATTTACTTTTGTCTATATCTTCGCCAATTATTGCAATTTTCAAATTTTTTTCACTGGCCCACTCTGCAGACAATTTGCAATAATGCGATTATTATATATCCCACAACACGGTAAATGCGTTTCTACACTACCTTGTTAAATACAAATGTAAGCACAAACTAACGATAATAACAAAAATTTAGGTAAATGGAAAAAAACGCCTCAGACCAACATTGCGATGAATGATTCGTATGACACTAGACTGTGTTATACCCACACAGTCTACATATAGTGTCATACAGACCATTCACTGCAATGTTGGTCTGAAGTGTTTTTTCACTTTTACCAAAAGGTTTGTTTGTTATTATCGTTATGTATGCATATTTCATTGATATTTCACAAGGTAATGTAAAAACGCATTTACGGTGTGGTTGGATCTATAATAATCACATTATCGCAAATTGTTTGCAGAGTGAGCCAGTGAAAGAGTTTTGAAAATCGTCAATTGGCGAAGATATGGACAAAAGTAAAGTGGCACTTTTTTGGCCCACCATGTATAGAGCGTAGGGCTTAATGACTGACTTGGTAATGTAACGATAAGACGTTGGACTTTCAATCATGAGATCGTGGGTTCAACTCCCGGTCGGGTCGCTGTCAAGTGGACTGTGGTTACTACCTGGGTGGGTGGCTTTCTGCGGACAGATAAACCATCGCGGTATATAAGCAACCGCTAAGGTCAACTCAGCCTTCCATCTCTCCGGAGTAGGTAACTCGAGTACCAGCTTGTCTGGCTGGGGTTTTATGGAGGGGCGCATTCACCTGTGTGGGGTGGCAGGTAACACTGTGTGATCCCATATGGCAGGTGACGCTCGGTAGCTTTGAGATGGGTTTTGCACGAAGAGCTATACCATTTGACTATTTTAATTTTGTATAGGTATTAGAAGCGGCGCTGGCTGACACGACAGGGTAATAAAACAAAAGGACGACAGGCCTGGAGTTGTACGTGTGTTCCTACACGGGACGTGAGGACAGCTGATCAATAGTTGATTCGTGACAAGCGTGCAGCACGCACGCCATGCCAATCATTTCTTAGTTTTGCTCGCCGTCGATTCGGCGTCAGCTCAAAGAAATCGTGACGTAGGTTAGCGTCAGACGTAAAAAGTCTGGAAAGTTTGTACGTAGTAGGCTGTCTAATGTACGGAAGACGTTGCGAAGAGTGCAACGTTGTCTGTCGCTTCGCGGAAAATGTTATTCGTATACGTATCAATAAAGATTTTAAATCAAAATGTGATCTGCGCAAAATAGGTGCCCTCGCTGGCATATAGCTTACTATAGCCTGCTCGCGTTCTATTTCTAACTCGCAAAAAACGCTGCTGCTGCCACCGCGCGGTGCTAGGCCGCGGGAACTGATGATAAAAAGGTATGCGACTGGCCGACTGTAAGGTGTTTTTGAAGGCGCCGCAGCTATTTGGAGCAACAGATTGCGTGACTGATGGATTGCAGGCGCTTATTGCTTCTTCACCTGTCAGTCAATGGCGCTGTCCAAGCTCGTTGTTTTCTGGCCGCAGAATGATAAGATAGCATTTGGCATTTCACGGCGCGCAGGCGCTGTCGCCACTGACTGACGCTGGCTGGCGTATTGGCGTCTTTCGTCGCAATTCGGCAAAGCGTTTCCGTCGTGTTCTGCTGCGTGGTCGCAACAACAGCAACGTAAACACGCCAGACAGACTCGTGGCTATAAATATCCGATCTGTCACTTCCGATGCCCGTCCGTCGATTCCATTCCAACGGAAAGGAGTACTGACTATATGGACGATCCGGAAGCCAGATCCGTTGCAACGTGAAGATTTGCTTTAAAGTTTGTGTGTTGTTCTTTCTCATTTTTACTCCTCGCGCGCTACGTTCCTAACGTAGCGAAGAGGAGTATGTGAGATCAGTGTAATATATAGAGAACCGACCGACGACGACCACTGTTCCTGGAAGAGCCTTCCTGGAAGAACTTCAAACAGCCATATCTCGATAACTGTGCTAGATAGACGCATGGTCACTATGGATCACCCATAGGAAGTCGACCGCCGCGAGTCGAATGGTCAGGTGACCGATGACGTCACGTGACCCCAAAAAGTCAAGGTCGTGACCCTATTATCTTCGAGGCGTCATATATCCATAACGGTGCCAGATAGACGCATGCGTTGAGGTATAACACGACAAATGGCTACTAGCCTCATCGACCATTATTGGAAATTTTTTCCTGTCAGTTCCTTAGATCGTGCAATATTGTGTGACCATTTCCAATAACGACCTCGACGCCAGTCATTGTTAGTATAATATTAAACGGGTCTCAATTAGACGCCGGGTTTTTAATACAAGCCGAAAGGAACGAAAAAGCTTTTAGAAGTATACAAAAGAAAATGTTGCGCGCTAGGAGTACATTAGATTGGTGGTCACAATTTAATAATATTTTTTGTTGAAGATTGAAGACCAGTGATGACAACACGAATGATCTCCATGCTATTCGGTCTTTAGCCAACATGATGCAATCCGAAATCGATAAATCAGTCCAGTCCTTCACATCATCCGAAGAGTGGTTTTGGTCTGCTTCTAGATCTGCTATCGATGATGCGAATGTGTATTCCCTCTCCGTTATGATGTGTTGATGTGTTGTCATGTCACATTTAATTAATTCTTTGACCAAAATTCAGTGATGACATCAAGACGTTGATACCTTTGAAGCGTACTTGAATGGTCGTAGTTTTAAGAAAAAAGTCGTGGTCTTGGTGTTGAAAATTACAAATTTTTTTTACGTCGCTAGTGGGAAATGGGCTATATCACCTGCAAAGCGACATGTAGCACGCCTCTGATTTGCTAGTGAGATATGACGCTAAACAGCCTAAATGCGTTTCGATCGATTGATCAATTGATTTATTGAACCCATGCTCATACTTCGAGTTGACGTCCAGTCTACAGTAGATGATTGTGTCAATCGATAGCACGTGATAGTAACTCAGTGCTATGACAAGCGTTGAACAGAGGCTGTCACAGAAAATTGCATGTGTGTTTTTATTTGTCGGCAGTCATCTCTGCTGTTAAGACTCGGATAATTTAACCACTTTTCGCGGCGTAATGTCACAAGACCATCATAGGATGTTAGTATTTTATCAGGTACGTTTTTTGTATAGAACTAGTACACTTTGTTCGTGTTTTAGTTTTATTTTTAATGTTACCAGATATTTCAGAACGATTAAACCTAGCTTTTTGACACGCTACAGCTATGCTGTAAACGTCTTTGGCACGGTTGTCGTTGTCGTCGTCTGTCACGGATGTATTATTGCTAAACGGTGCGAGATATGGCCTAGGTTGCTATTGATCAGTAATAGGAAGTCGCATATTAATTCTGAAGTGGCATGATAATCATTGATCTTGGATGACCTTGAAGGGACGAACTATGGTATGCCAATCGTGTGGTATTGTGGCTAAACGGCAAGTCGTAAGGGTCGGCGATGGTAGCATCGGATAAGGCGCTGGCGACTTCCTATAGGATGTCAATATGTCTCCATTGCAGCGGTTTGGCTGCAATTTTCAGTGGAGAGTTTTAAGCTATAAGTTGCCATATTTCGGAAACGGTGAGAGATAAGGCCAAAGTTACTATTACTCACTAATAAGAAGTGGCATAAACCTTTTCAGATGAGGTGGAAATTATCGACCTTGGATGACCTTGAAGATCATTACTGCAACAGGAACTGTATAGGCTGTAGCGCGTCTTCTCTAGCGACAGCCGGGTTTTCTTGTTTTATTCGTGAGCGTTATGTCATAGTAGCCTGCCATTTTTGTAATGCATCCTTCTAGCTGACGCTCAGTCACAGCGCGAGATGTTTCTTTCGTAATGGAAGACTTTAATCTTTGGAACGTAGCTCATATGAGTAAGCCTATACAGTATCCAGCAAACAGAACTGCGTGGACCGATCATTGTCAAACTTACGTCGAGATAGAGTAAGCAAGTTGCGCCAGAGGAGCATTTGAGCAAAGGACGTCTATTACAACCAAATAAACGAGACAACCGTGATACTTCCTGTTACGTTTTTTTGATAATATAGCTTTAGCTTTTGGTGCGACTTACTCAGTTGACTGTATAAAATGCCATCAAAGTCAATTATTTCCTTTTTGACCGCTCGTGCATAATTTGACACAAACAAACAAACGGACAGATGTAAACACTTAACCTTCTTTTTTCGGTAGAAGTAAAAAGCATCCAGTATTCAGACACATATAATTGAGATAATTATAGATACAATGCCTTTTATCGTCGCACGAATTACCGTATGATACGAAAGTCGTTGACATGATTCGAAATTGCACGCTCGAATATCGTGTGTTCATCCAAATTAATCGCCTCCTTCATTCAGCGTACGATATATTTGATCGTAGACTTATACAATGTGGTACGTACGCACTCATGCTGTTGTCAATGGCGATTGGCGATTGCTATAAGCCTGCTAGTACTGAATGTCTACCAATTACTCACTGCAGCCGACCGCTTTCCGCTTGTTACCAATTATTGTCCGAAAATATCGCGAGTAACAGCTTTTTCTGCATTAGCTCTACGTATATCGACATAGCGCAGAATTTACGGTTCACGTTACAGTGATGTTGACCATACGTAGAAAATTGCAAGTCTAATGGTCACATAGCCTAACCGTTAATGTCAGATGACGAAATGGTGACAGGTTTAAGGCTGGTAGTTCTTGCTCGGGACCAAGAAGGCCTATAAAAATCTCAAGGCCTGTGCGCAACAGGCATATAGCATAAATTGGTTCAGATATAACTGCGAGTAGGCCCTATCTCGTTCCATACCATCAGTGGCGTCATTTCAGTACTAAATCGTTGGGCTTCTCAACGATCCTTGCAGGTGTAAGTCTACGTGATGACGTAACGTATTGTGTTTGCAGTAGTACACTGTTTCAAAGGTAGGCTACGATTTACAGGGGAAAAAATTAAAATCGTAAATCCTCGAGAGGGGGGAGTCCGTAGACCCCTCCAGCCCCTCAAATGACGCCTCTGCAACCTACTAAAAGCAAAAACGTCTGTGTGTTTGTTGTACGCAGGTGCGATAACGGCAGCGGTGGGCGTCAGTTGTCGGTTTCCATGGACACGGGCCTAGGATCACCGCGCTCGTCCAGTGGATATGGTTCGTCGGAGGAGGATCATCACCAAGCCTGTAGCACTGCGGGGCTGCGACGCAGACGACGGAACAGCCTCGTCAGAACACCCACCCCTCAGACGCCGCAGTCGCTCAGTCCATCCGACACCGCAAGTAAGGCGTAACGAAATATAGGGAGGTGGAATTTTTAACAATTATTTTGTAACATTTTATATCATGACATGACGATTGTCATATATACAATGTTATGCAACAACTCATAAAAACAAACTCATGACATGCGGCTAGTCCTCCAGCTTTCCAACGTTCTGTAAACTAAACTATCGTAGTTTTCTATAGGCCTAGAGGCTAGTGTTTTTGATTTGCGTATATCCTAGGCAGCTGTTCTTCTTAAAAGCTTTGCTGACGGATCACCGGTTCATGTTTGTAGCTGTTTACTTCTCTCTGGTGAATAAATAAGTGATTTGCTTTGATTTGAGCACAAACGTTGTATTATTGAACTGTCCATATAGAACTTTTTCTATTGTGCTGGTAGGTCATCTCAGCTCGCCGGCGCCTTTGTCGCTCCTCGACTTCCGGTCTTCCTTCGACGATTCAACTCCTCCGGACTTCTCCGATCTGACGAGCGCCTTCTTCGAGTCCTCAGACGAGCTGCCGGCTGTCGACCTGATGGGCTACTGGTCCAACGACGAGTTCGAAGTCCTCCAGCCGTTGTCCAGGCCGACTGCCGTTGACGCGGCTCGATCGTCTTTGGCGCCGACGAGGGCCGGCGAGAAACGTACACTTCGAGACGACAGCCACATCCTAGTCTCTCTGCTCAAGCGTCCGAAAGCCGAGCTTGACTGGATAACGACCGGCCAGCAGCCCCCGCCTGCCGTCGACCACGGTAGCGGGACGGTCTGCGGGGGCAGCGACGTGGTAGGAGGACTGACGTTAGATGTTGTTGACAGAGCGGCAAGCGGTGCCTCGCCGCTGCAGAGGCTGAAGGCTCTGACGCACAGTGACGTCGTCAACCACTACCACATCTCAGAGCCCGCGACGTCGACGAGGACGCCAACGGTCATTGTCTCGCTGCCGGCCGCTGTGCCTGTCGGGATGGTGAACGGACTGCTTCACGACGCACGGTCGCTGGTGGTACGCCGGCAGACTTCAGCATCACAGCCTGGAATTCTACCGGCACCACCGCCGCCGGTGTCTCAGATCCGCTCGGCGCCGGTGACGGTGATCTCCCCGCGGCAAGGATCGGTTCACCACGGGGCGATTTCTCAGACGATGACTGGCGGCAACGGTCATGAACGGCGAAGGTCTAGCGCCTCAGCGGGACAGGTCGTGCATGCGTGCTTACATCCTGCTAGTAAAAGTAGCAACGTTGGTCCTACAAACAAACCCGTCGAGAGGGGGGAGTGGGAAAAATTATTTCCGGGCCCCGCTACGTTTGGGGCGTCCCGCCGTCACTCAAAAAATATAAAGTACACCATAGTGCTCCATTTAAAATAACCAACATTCGAAAATTTTTTCCACAGACACCACCTCATTAAGGGCCCCGCGAGAGTTTTTCCCGGGCCTCGCTGTGGCTCTCGATTTCCCTACCGACAAACGGAACAGAAACTAGAATTTTATGGCCGGGTCCAACGTTAGGCCACCCAGCCGGCACGGTTCACAGTAGCTGATTCACCAAACTGTCAATTATAAATGTGGTAAAATGTACCTCTTGCAAAACCTCTCAGCAGATTTTGCTGAAATTTGGCCTTAATTTCTTCTAGATAACGGTCGCCCTTCCCTTAATTTTCGTCTTGGTTCGCTCTCCGGTTTCGAAGGAGAAGCACTTAATAAAAAATAAATAAGTAAAGTAGAAGAAACGAGGCGAAAACACGACTTCCGGTTACTATGCAAGGCCGGCTTACTAAGCTGACTAAGTCGTAGTTTATGTCATTGACTATCATTGTATTGGAAATTTATTCGCGGCTTTAGTTAAGCAAATTCCGATTTCGTGATAAAGTTTCTTTCTATCGCAAGTAAACTACACGACGCTTAATGGACAACGATCTAATCGTAATTATAATCATAATAATTAATTTTATAGTGCCCTTTCTACTACCGCAGTTAGGCCGATAGTTCATGTACACCGTGTCTCAAAAAATTTACAAGGTAGTGTAGCGACAGCATTAAGGTGAGATGGGCTATACTACCGTCCGTCATTTACGTCATTTCTTTGCAATGTCGTCTGCCAAAAATTATCACAAAATCGGCCAACGTTTCACAGTGTTATTTAAGAAATAAAAGTGGCACGTTTTCTCTGAGACACGGAGTAGATGGTCTACCGATGTTTATGATGAACAATAATTCTGTGCAGGTCGCTGCAGTGCGTCCTCGGGTCTGCTGGGAGCTTGATGATCATCGCTACTCGACGCCGCTGCCGCCCCAGCGCCCGTCCCAGACGTCATCATCCCACCCGAAGCCTTCACGGTCACGCCGATCCTCCGCCCCACCGCCTCGAGCACGACTGTCCGCCAGCAAGTGCTCCAGAACAACGCCATTATCGTCGCCGTCGTCGTCCGTGTTGGAGACGTTGTTGCGTACGTCGCGTCCGCTGCGGCCGAACGACGGGTCGGACGTAACGCTGGCGACGTGCCGCGGCGGAACTGTGTCCGTCAAACGACCGACAACTTTGCGGCGGCCTGCTGCTGAACCGCCAGCTAAGACCAACACCGGCAAGAGCCACCAGGTCTTCAAATCCACCCCCATTGCTACCGGGGTTACAGCGGCAAACTCTCAGGACTCGCTGGCGGTCTTCCTGGACGCTCTGCTGTCTGATCGGGTGGTCACGGATGATGTCGGTCCAGCTGGTACGGCCACAACGAGCTCGACGTGCGTCGATCCACTTGTTTCGTCGTCTGTAGCCGCCCCTGCTGCTGCGCCGGACGGTTTCTGCCTGTTCAGCGAGCACCTGCTCTGTGACTCGCAAGGCGTCATCGACGTCGGCCTGCTTGCGGACGATCAACCGACCTGGACACCGTCCAGACTTGACGACAAGGTAAAAGCGCGTACAGAGCGACGTAACTGAACTGACAAGGTTTTGTTTTCGACGAACTGACGTCACATGCGTCAATGCACGAGTCATTGGCGACGAGGCGTGGCCTAAAATTGGTTCAAGCAATCGGAAAACTACACCTTTAATTAGCGTGGTGTTACGGCTCTGTTGCAAAATTTCAGCGACTCAGTGCAAGGGGAACATTTTAAAATTTGGGGTTGAACAAGGGAAAAATGTGCGATTTTAACCGACATGACGCCGTATTTCAGAACCAGTGAGAGATGGCCAAGATTGGTATTGATCACGAATAAGAAGCTATGTCAATCATGCGGTATTATGGCTAAATACCGTCATTACCATATTATGGCTAAATACCATAAATAAATAAGTCGTAGGGTATCGTTGATGGTACCGTTGGATTCGGCGATGACGATTTCATTTCCTATAGGCCGTCAGTAGTAAAGATGTTTTATTTGCAGCAGTTTGGCCGCAATTTTGAACGCAATGTTTCTGCTTGCAGCCATCGTCGTCTATGTGCGCCAAATTACCGTATCGTATTTTAGCGTTGATCGTAGCATTCGATATAGCAGAGTCGCCATAGCGTGTATGGACCGTAGTCATTCTGAGAAATCGCTTTTTTTGCGACAGGAAGTCCCTGGGCTTCGGATATAGGCGGTACGGTCGGCCCACCCTAGCGACAGCTGGGTTTTTTGTTTTGTCTTCGTTATATCAAGTCACTTGTGATGTGTTCTAAGGAAGCTAATCTCGTCTCGTTTTTTGTAGGCTATAATGTGTTTGTGAGTTTGCGGTCTGTCAATAAAACTCTTATATAAACGAACATGATGATGATGATGAGATGTTGTTGTTTATACTGTTGAAGGTGATGTCGACCGAGTTGGAGGCAATAATGCAGGAACATGTGCGGCAGGATGACACCTGGCTTCAGCAATATCTCAGCGATCTTCTGTGATGATGACTCTAACTAATACCCCGTTTACACGATCGAACAAACATCGAGCAAACTTCATCAGGCTTGATGGAACCCCGCCCCTAGCGCAAATGTAGGCCTAGGCTTAACACACAGCTGATCACGTGTTATATAGGCCTTCCAATTACAACCCGCCCGCCCACCTAATTAGCATGCTAATTACCATAGCTCGTCGAACTAGCTGGATAAATGCTAGCAAACATCTAGCAGTCGTCGAGCAATTAACACGTGCATTTTGAATAGATTTGCTCGACGTTTGCTCGATGTTTGCTCGATCGTGTAAACGGGGTATAACTCAACGCTGTTATACCCCGCCCCTCATTTACCTCGCCGAGCACCAATTTTCGAACAGTTTCTTCTGAACTCAGTTGTTCTGAACCCTTTTCTGCCAGAACCACATTTACGGGTACGAAAGGATGTTGCATATCTCTTTTTCGTAGTTTATACACGAGGCACATGCACTATTGCAGTGATGTAGGCTCTACAGTGTAAAATCTGTACTGTTTTCTACTATTTCAACTACTGATTTTATTTATAAAAATATTCAGGCTGTCACTACACGTGGTCTTTTAATAGACTAGTGCTTTAGAAGCAATATAGGACCTTCAACTCATAAGTAGGCTATTATTCGTCAGACGAAAAATTTTTATCACATAGACCCCGGCTTGAGCATTGAATTCAATGTGGTTCTGGCAGCTCGAATACTCAACTGCGATTACGGGCATTGCAGCGCGACAGTGTTTGGTTGGTCAAAATATGACAAGTGAATTGAAATAATGTTATTTTGTACCCGTATGTAGAGCAGCATTTTTCCAGGGGAACAAAATAGTATGTTGTATAGAAGTACCGGCACTTTTTTGGAGGCGGTACATCCTACCAGCGGTTCTGGATGATGTCATTGGTACGCTGTGCAACCGATGCGGTTGATTTTGTGAACCGCTACATACCAGATGTATCTCTGAAGCTCAAAGTGCACCGTCACTTGTTTTCGGCTGGATCTTTCCCCGAACCCCGCTGGGGGAGCTAACGACGCTCCCCTAGATCCCCTTAGTGCGCTAAAAAGAAGAACGCCCCATCGTCATTGCATTTTTTCGGCGCTTCGATCGACAGTAACGCCATTTCTTTTTCTACAGGGTGCGGCAAAAAATCGGTAAACGGTCATGTTGAAAAGTCTATAACTTCGTCGTTTTTTAGCAGAATCAAATTTTATTTGGCAGTTAGATGTGAAAGGTTCTAATAAATAAAACTGTAAAAAATTTTTAATTAAATTTTTAAACGGTTGCTAAGAAAACAGCAATAAAACTTTAGCGAGCTACTTTTTTGTCGCACCCTTTACAAAATAAGCGCTGGCGGAAAGGGGGGGCGTCAAAACTAGGCAGTTTGGCCCCAACTTAAACAAGATACAATCATGTCGTCCGCGATGTGCACTCTTGCGGAAAGTAGTTTTATAAATAGTTTTGTGTTATAGCAGCTAAGACGTGTGGCCACTGGCCAGCAATTAGACAGTATATGGAGATATTCTGTGCATGGAAAGACGTCATTATCGTAGGCTTATAGCTTCCGTCATTAGTCTCCAAGTCGTCTCACTCCCATACGTTTTAACTTTCTTGCAGTTAACTGTCGCGTAAACATACCTTTTGATATCTGTATATTCGTAGTACATTTGTACACCGGGTTATATAGATAGTTTTATAATGACAGTATCGACGTGGATAAATGTGAATTTTGTAACGTTTTGAGCTGACCGTTATATTGCGTACATAGTATTGTTCGTTTGAATTAGCTTTCTTAGAATTCCAGCTTATAGCATCTTTTGTTCGGTTAGTTTTTGCATATTGTGTATTTTCATTTTTTGTATAGAATTGTTTATAAACGTCAGTACAGAATCGATCTACGTCGGTGTTCATAAACGTCGTAGTTTACTCGTGATTGCAACTCTCACGAAATCGGAATGTTGCTTAATTAGAGTCACGAATAAATTCTTAAATTGATATTAACATACCATAGTTTACTGCATTTTATTTTTGCTTAATTTGTAAGACCAACTTTGTTACTTTTGCTAACAACATGTTGCTTACGCGCTTTAGGCTGGTACCAAAATCAACGACCTTGAATGACCTTGAACGGCCATTGCACACTACTGCACAAAGCATGCATCTGTCTGAGCGCAGCAGGGAAATGTGAATGAACATAAATTTGCGCTGTCAGCGACAAAAATGTAGCTTATGGATGCTTCTACATCGTGTTCGGAAAAAAACATCCCGAACATTATCAATTGTCACTTGAAGAAAGGATATCTATTTTTCATAATTTTTGGTACGAATATTTCTGGCACAACTGGCCTTTAAATGATCGTTCAGTACTTTACCTCACTCAATGTCGGTGTTTCTGCACTACCTGGGGGAAACAGAATCAACGAAATATGAGTTGAAATGAACGAAAATACGTCAAAAGCATCTCCAACATTATCGATTGTGACTTGAAGAAGGATTGACAGATTTTAATAATTTTTGGTGCAAACATTTTTGACACTACTTGCCATCAAATGACCGTTTTCTTTAAGTTCCCACCTCTCCAAATGTTTGCTTTTGCACTACCCGGCAAAACCCGAACAGGCGAAATAAGATAAAAATGCAATATTTCGTTTATTTTGTTTCCCCAGGTGATGCAGAAGCAGACAATGGGTGCGGTGGACAATCATTTGATCGCAAGTTGTGTCAGAAATATTGGTGTCAAAAATTATTTAAATCAGATGATCTTTCTTACTAACTTACAGTCGAAAATGTCCGGGATGTATTTTTTCGGACACGGTGTAGAGCCAGAATAGATGCATTTTCAGACTATCGTAGGCCAAAACCTATAGCAAAAATGACTGCAGCATCGCGCCGTTTCCTTGCTACAATACGGCATTTTTCTGCTAACAAACGTGATTAAACACATGTTGCAAAGTTCGAAACTATTCAGTAACGAGCCTTTTGGTCATTTTTTGAGATAAACAACTGCTATTCTCGACTTTTCGCTGAACTGTTTTGACTTCATATCATCCACGCATGTCGTCTACTTTCGGCCGTGTTTTTAGTCGGTGCTTTGTATTTACGTATACGTTCTAGGCATTTGCGATATAATATGCGCCAGCCTAAGTAAATAACTTGCCTGATCGTTTTTATAATGATTATTCGTTTAATTTTTTGGCAATTTTTGTGCGCCAGAGATTTTTTTGTTGCTGAAGCTACATAGTGCAAATATTATTCGGCAAGATACAGCGCGCATTGTTTCGTTTTAAAACTGTTATCCAGTGATTTTTCACGATCTACTGCGCTGTGTGTCATTGGCATCGCTTATCCGGCAGGCCAAAGGGGCACTTTCTCGTGCACTGCACTTGCAAACAAGGTCCAAAGTAATTTGGTAAATGCGGAATCGCTCTGGCAAGTCCACTCAACGCCTTGTTTGTATTCGTTAGGTGGCGGCACAGGAATGTAACGGTTTGGCTGTAATTTGTAGTTGCAAGTTTTGGCTGAAGGTTCAACCTCCCCCTTCAGGGATTTTCATCTGACATAAGTGTAGGCCTATCTGCCAAATGACATTTAAATTCGCAGAACGGTTTAAGCAGGGTGTACATTTGTGACGGTCAGACCAAGCTACGGAGAAATGTGCAGAAACAGTCGAAACCCTGCAAACTATTCCGCCTAAAATTGAGTTCATTTGCTTTCGTGGAACTCAAACGAGGCTATATACTCGTATGCCCAAACTAAAATTGGAATTCCTCGTAAATAAATAAGTAAGTAATAATATACGGGTGCCCGTGGCCATCAGTGGTTTTGGTCCCCCTCTGGAGTCGAAATCGGGCGCAAGTTCCCACCACTTTCGGGTTCAAGCCCCTTCCCCTTTCGGGCTCGTTGTTAAGAGTGTTGATTGCCCAGTGAAAAATAGGGAGAAAAAGTTTAGATCTACACCCTCAACAAAACTTCCGCCCTATTTTTTCACGAGGTATATGGACTGAAGCCACTGGTGACCGTCACTCCCTGTCTTAAATGTTGGCGCTGAATAATAAGCGATTTAATTAGGCCCAACGATCTGCAGGTTGTGCTTGTTAATATGATTTGAGTTGCGTATTCGACTTACGTGTTTTGTGCCTTTACCGAGATATTAGACGTTTTATAGAGTTAGACGCCCGATTTGTCGGTCTATAAAGTTGTCATCATTGCATGTGATATTAAAGTGTTTTGTGATAGGTATATCAACGTTGTGATCGTCTTGTCTGTGTTAGGCCGAAATCGATCAACGTCTAGTTTTAGAACTTATACATAGTTAGGCATGGGAAAATTTCTGTGCTTACGCTTGCCGTCCATCGCTGAAAAATCTCCGTCTCGAAAAATATTGGTGCAGTTTTTAGTTTGTTTTTAATTTTTTACTGAAAGAAAACAGTTTGCATCCAGTCTGCCGAGCTGCAGTATATTAAATTTCTTCTCATGGGTACAATATTCAACGTGTCGGTTTGTTTTCTCGCGAGCTGTTGTGTGATAAATATTACACGTAAGTCGTCACGTCATTAAGTAAAAAAATACTTTTTCCCGTGCCTATTTTTTCGCCGAACTAAAACCCAAAGCACAGAAATTTTTAGGCTTAATTCAGCATAGGGTCTACGGTATCTTGTCGTTTCGTGTGTGGTAGCTTGACAGAATCGGTTTCGACACGCCGCCTATTCTGACACGTAATCAGTGGCGTCATTTCAGTAGATCTTTGGGGGTCTCGGTCTTCCCTATCCCTCTCTTCCCCTTCCCGTCCCCAACCTCCCTTTCCCCTATCCCC
>Ga0209454_1000503_pt1 | contig 20802 bp, 20 predicted proteins | sample WorMetHERISLAND1_2_FD_187400 | JGI IMG/M metagenome (GOLD analysis project Ga0209454, IMG submission 187400) | Marine gutless worms symbiont microbial communities from Max Planck institute for Marine Microbiology, Germany - Olavius geniculatus... | ecosystem: Host-associated > Annelida >... | reverse complement strand
ATCGGCTCCTGAAAACTCGATCTCAGAGCTTTTGTGAACAGAATTATGTTGAGCAATTCGCGAATTCTAGGCCATCATTCAAGCCAAATCTAAGAGCACTCAACATAATCCAGAACTTCACATAACACATTCACCTACTAGTCGCCGATGATAAACCCAGGAACATCATTCCTGATTCGATTAAGCTGATAGCAGGTAGAACCGGTCAGGAATTTAATCAAAGGAAGGCGCGGAAAGGGGCCTACTGGGAAGACCGCTATCATGCGACGGCCATTGAGGATGGCGATCATTTAATAAAATGCATTGTCTATATCGACCTTAACATGGTGAGGGCGGGAGTCGTAAAACATCCAAGCGAGTGGCCATATTCAGGCTACAACGAAATTCAGCAACCAAAACGAAAAAAGATTCTGATCAACTATGATAGGTTAAAGGAAATACTTGGGTTTGATTCTTACGAACATTTGAAGACGGCTCACAAGCAATGGGTTGAAAGCTGCCTTTCTGACGGTGACAATTACCGTGACGGTAAATGGACAGAGAGCATCGCTGTAGGGAGTGAAGCTTTTATCCAAAATGTAAAAGAACTGATGGGTGGCATGGCATTGGGGCGAAAGATCCTTGAGTCAGGAGAATCGTTTCAACTTAAAGAAGGGCAATGTCCCTATATCGCTCATTTTGGGGCAAAAAAGAGCGATATAGGCACCCGAAACAGCTATTTTTGGGATCAAAACTCTGAGAATACAAAAACTTAGCTTGGCCCGTCCCCCTGCGGAATCGAAGTATGCTGTCATACGCGCGTTACTTTCTTTGGGCATACTATCCAAAACCGCAGCGACTTTTGGCAACCGATCGCAGAGGGGCATGGCGAAAGACAAGATGAGACAGCCAGACGGATGACCTCGCCCTGCCACATTTTGTGCCAGGTTCAGGAAGTAATCTCGAATCCCTTCGCGAGGCGTACTTGCCCTAGTCAAGGCATCAAATGAAGCTTTTGAACGGGTTCGCCTGTAGCGATTGATCGCAGCGACGAAGAGATCCTCTTCTGACCCAAAGGCGTTGTAAAGACTTGGCTTAGTTAGGCCCGTGCGTCTGGACAGTGTCTCTGTGTCCGATGCTTCGTATCCCAACTCCCAGAACACGTCGATCACCTTGCCCAGCAAGTTATCTGTATCAAATTTCCTCGTTTGTGCCGGTTTTACGGCGCTTATCTTTATCTACCATGCAGTATAAATTATCTTGACACGACTCATGCCTGTTTTAATTTATTTAGTATAATATACAAGCCTTTGTGTCTATTTTCCTTCGATGCAAAGCAACTAACAGGAGAACCAAGATGCCGAAAAAAAACCACTTTGCCTACACGCTCGCAGCGGCGCTGCTGATCGGAGTCTGCACGATCAGCGGTGCGTTTGCAAACGAGCTTTCGTTGGATATCAAGTTCGCTGGTGCGCTTGAATTTACGGAGGACGGAACGCTCTTTGTTGGTGACAATTATAATGGTGCCGTATATGCGTTTAAAGTGCCAGCGGAGGGCTCCACGACGCAAATTTCCCCCAGCTCGATTGCCAGTATTGATACCAAGATTGCCGAATTGCTTGGCGTGGGCGTTGGAGCGATCGAGATCAATGACATGGCGGTACATCCCGTATCACAAGACATATACATCTCGGTCACGCGAATTGGGAACTTTGCGTCACAACCGGCAATAGTAAAAGTCTCGCAAGACCAGCAGATCAGTTTGCTAGACATATCCTCCCTTGCTTTCCAAAAGCAGGAATTGACGGAATTCCCTGATGCGGACGCAACATTTCGCGTACGCGGTGCAGGGCCAAACCCACCTCTGCCCAGAGATATCGCAAAAGATGTTGTCACGCTGCGCTCGCTGGCAATCATGGATATGGAATATTACAACGGAGAGCTTTTTGTCGCCGGGGTGGCACATGACAACTTCCTGTCGTCACTACGCCGAATTTCTTATCCCTTTGACGGCACGCAAAGCATCGCAAATGTTGAGATGTACCATATTGCCCACGATCAATATGAAAGCCGCGCGCCTATCCGTGCCATGTCTGTCCAGGAGATCGACGGCGAGCCCCAGTTGGTTGCTGCTTATACCTGCAGCCCCATTGTTCTCGTCCCGCTGGCTGACATCGAGGATGGTGCAAAAATTTCGGCCAAAACCATCATCGATTATGGCAATGGCCAACCTCTCGATATGATCCCATTTCAGTTGCGGGGTCAGACAATGCTGTTTGTAACGAGCAATAGCCGCTCCCCGCAGGTCATTCCCGTGAACGGGCTGAATGGTGCGAAGGCTGTAACCCATGCGAACTTTGAGCGCGGACCCAAACTCGACCTGCACCCTCTCATGCCATTTGGACCGGTAGGAAAGACAGTCATGTTTGAAGGTGTGTCGCTACATATGGCTTTGGTTGGCGACAACTTCTTCGCCTCACTTACACGCGATGCTTATACTGGAGCTTTGAATCTCGACACCAACCCAACCTTCTTCCCGAACAGAATCCACAATCTGATCGCAGAGATGGACTTTCCACAATTCGATCCCGCAGTCGCAAGGCCGAAGGACTAAGGATGGAGCGCAATATTAGCGTCAGGATCGCCAAGATGTTGGCGATCCTCATGTTGGTGATAATGATGAATTCCATTGCACGTGCGGATGATGACGGCTTTACGGTGCCTCAACATGGCTCCGAACCAGTTGCGGTCCGCTTTTCCGAAGGCACTTTCGATTGGGAGGACGTAAAAGCAACCGAAGTGCTGCAGGTCTTTGTTGGCGCGATTAATCTGTGTTGCGAAGGCCGAACACCTGTCGCTGGTCGCTACGAGCTTGAAAACAACTCCCTAACGTTCACGCCGGCATTCACTTTTGTCGTCGGTCAAGACTATGTCGCGCGCGCTCGGATTCCGGGAACGGAGGAGAAGGTTGTCAAATTCAGTATTCCCTCTGAAACGTCGATGATGGAGGCGCGCGTCACGGATACCTATCCGAGCGGCAATATCCTGCCTGAGAATGTTCTTCGGTTCTATCTCCACTTCTCCGTACCAATGTCGCCGCATGTCGCGTTCGACTATATCAAGCTTCGTGACTCCGAAGGCGTAGCCGATAAAGCTGCTTTCATGAGGTTCAAGCAGGAGCTTTGGAACGAAGACAGAACGCGGCTTACAGTTCTGATAGATCCCGGCCGTATCAAACGAGATGTTGCGACCAATCTGGAACTCGGCCCGGCTTTGCTTGCGGGACAACAATATACTATTTCGGTTGATGGGGGCTGGCCGTCTGCCGATGGCTCATCCTTTTTGCCTGCGTTCTCCAAAAGCTTCAGCGTGGGCGAAGCACTAAGAGAGCGGCCCAGTGTGAAGTTTTGGCAAGCCACGCCACCTTGCCTTGGCACGAGAGAGCCGTTGAATATCACGTTTGATCGGCCGTTCGATCGTTACCTTTTGAGCAAGGACATTCATGTCGTCGCCGTAGATGGGCAGCTCGTCGACGGAATGATCCATGTTGGTGAAGGTGAAAGCTCTTGGAGCTTTACACCAAATGAACCCTGGGTGCAAGAAGACCTTCATGTTGTTGCCAACGCCGAGCTTGAGGATGTCGCCGGAAACAATTTCCGTGAACTTCTGGATCAATCCGTAAGCACTCAGGACTCCAGCGCTTCCGTCACAACGTTGACGGTTCACCTGGAAAGCTGCCCATGAATAGCCCGAAATATTCGTGCGTCCGCTCTTAACAAGAATCTAAGGAGTAAAGATGATTATTAAATTGAAGAAACTGATCTCGGATCTCTCAATTCACGACATTTTGGGTATTTGGTCTCGACAGCGTCAAACTGAGCCATGCTTCGCATCGACGCGCTCGCCAGGCGCTCATGGCCTCGAACTTCGGAGTTTTTCCATGCAGAACAGAACGATCGCACGAACCTTCCTCGCCCTCGGCGCGCTCATGAGCTTGACCGGCCACGCGCAGGCCGAAGCGCCGCAGCCGACGACGCCCGCGCCCTACATCGTTCTGAGCGACAATCTCGACGAGCCGGACGGCTTTGGCTTTTGCTTCGACACCTATGGCCGCGGCCAAACCGATCTCCTGCATACCCATAGCTGCAAGCCGTCCAAGGGAGGCCAGATGTCGGACGATCGGGACAATACGAAAACAAAGGGGTCGTACGAAAACAAAGGGGTCGCGTCTTCATTCTTGACATCAAGTGAAGAGTGAGGACGCGCCCCCGTCCTCCCAAAGTTTATGCGCTTGGAAATGAGCAGCGGTCCTTTTTTGCGGAGTCGCAGTTTCAAATATTCGCCGATGATGGTACAGATACAGTGGGGCAAAACCATACTGCGCAGCCTTCGTCCCTTTTCTGTGATCCACAGCAGCCCGCAGGTGAGATCGATATGTTCGATATTGACGGCGGTCAGGGTGGCGGTTCGAAGGCCCAAGGTGCCCAGCAGCATGATGATAATCAGATTTCTCAGACCCATGGATGAGTCTGATTGGTCGGCAAAGTGGCCCAGTAAAAGCCTGTATTCTGCTTCAGTCACAGAAAACAAAAGGGTCAGGTCTTCATTCTTGACAGTTATCGTAGACTGAAGATACCACCCAGGTTTTTTCTATCTCCATGGTAAGGCTTTGACCGGCGATACAGAGGTGTATTTCTGTCGGGATTTACCGGCAATATATTGAAGGAAGAAAGCTGACTAGCAGGTGGCCTTGGGAAGTGTCGAATATTTCAAACCTACCGTTGTGTGTCAGAAAAATGGGAAAAGAAAAAAAGTTTTTAGAAAAGATTAACCGATTAAAAAAGCAAATATATCTGTGAAAAATGAAGACCTGACCCTTATGTTTTCATGCAGCAGCTTCTTTAGCTGAGTCTCTGATAGATATCTGGGTAATTGGCGGCGCGGCGACATCTTCGGATGCCTCAGTGGCCGGGCCGGATTTTCCGGCAAAATGCCTCGTAAAGCCAGATAGGCGCCAAACTTTCGCAGGCTCCACACAACGGCTTTGATTAGAGTCGGACCGAGACCAGCGCCCCGCTCTTGTACGTAGCCGCGAATGAACTCTGAGTTGATCTGTTCAACGGTTACAACATTTTGCCGGCAATAATCGGCAAATTCGTATAAATACCGGCTAAGTTCCTTGAGGGTTAATTCCGCGATCCCACGCTCTGCTTCAATTTCTATACAACCCTTGACAAGTCTGTGGATCATGGCCGATAATCTCCTTAGCACGGTTGTTTTAGCCAGCGATAAAAACGCCCCATGCGAATCCGAAACGCTCTTCAATCATTTCAGTGGACTCTTATACAGGAAATTTATGATCGCCGGCAACTACATGGTTTTTGGCAGCCTTTATCATAACCGCGCGAAACATGCATTATAGTGCGACACGAAGTCGCATAGTTGAGTGTATTCAGGTATTTACCTGTAGTACCCGGCATGTTCCTGCCGGTTCCTACGCAGGCGTGCTTGCCACGCGCTGTGTGGTTGGTGCGAAGCCCCGCGGACAATGTACCGAATTGGGTTCAAATGGTGACAGGAGAACCCCTCGGGGAATCCTCCCCCGTTAAGGGCTAGGAACGGATGATATGGTGAAACTAATTGAATGTCCGTAAGCGTCGTCAAGGAGCGCAGACCCACGAGGATTAATGGGTCGAAGGCCGCTGCCCAGTGTCAGCGGATGTGGTCAGGATGAAGGTCTTGTAACTGCCTGCACGGAACTGTAGTACCACCGGCGTAAAGGGCGCACCTAAGTCATCCATTGGATCAACTGTGTGGAACGTGGAAACCCAGTCCCGTCGCCCTTTGGGCAGGCTAACCGCAAGGCATGCTGTTGGCGGGCTGGAGTAGGATGTCGAAAGAAGCGAAGGCCCATCTGTAATGGATGGGATACCGGTTGAAACATTACCGGCTCAGCAATGAGGCAGACGTTCGACGGGTCTTTGGTCATGTGAAATTTGACCGAATCGGATGAAAGCAAGGAAAGCAAATGACGGCTTCGGCTGGTGCGCCTTGCACCCCATTGGGTTACTCCCACAGTCATTGTGTAACATGAAGTAAATTTTTAATTTGCGGGAATCCCCACAAGGGAGACCTTTTCGAAGGCTTGAGCTGTGTGAGGTGAAAGTCTCATGCCCAGTTCTTAGGGGGCTTGGGGCTGGCAACAGCCCCCGGCTACCCGACTCAAAAAATAGGACAGGAGATGCAGATTCAACTGGAACCATACGACCTAACAAAAAGGCAAAATTTTAGGTTATTAACTGCCTTGCAGAAACGAAAATTAAGAGTTTTTCTTTGGGTTATCTATTTCTTAGTGGCTGCCATATCCATTGTGTTGGGTTGGGGATATTTCAATGGGATTTTCTTTAAGCTATTTAGTTCATGGTATCCAGTAGTTTTGTTACTTATAGCTTGGTGGTTATTTTTAACTTATGGTCAAGCAGTTTTTGTCACTATGTCCAAAAAGAATAGACATCAATTTCAATCATATGAGTATTCAATTGATAACGATTTTCTGATTATGAAAAGAGGTGACGGGGCTAATTCTAGAATTCCATTTTCTAAAATTGTAAAGAGTTACAAAGTTATGGATCACTATTTCCTCCAAGAGAACCTAGTTAGTGCGCATATAATCCCAGCATCGGCTTTTAAATCCGAAGATGATATTAAGGCTTTTGAAAGACAACTTGAAATAGTGTCATGAAAAATCAATGATATAACCAATTATTCAACCTGACCGGGAAAACTTGGTCGATTTTCGTGAAAATTTGTATAGGTTCGAAAGTTAGACGGCCGGCAGGTTAACTCTACGTTCGGCATAACATTACAGTGAGGCCCTATGAATAATGCTGACAATGAAAAAATCCCAATAGTGTTCATTTCATATTCACATGACAGCCCATCTCATAAAAAATGGGTCGGAGAAATATCATCAAAGTTAGTAGAAAATGGTATCGATGTCATTTTGGACCAGTGGGATTTGGGCCTTGGTGACGATCTGCCAAAATTTATGGAAAATTCCGTAACAGCAGCAGACCGTGTATTAATGATCTGTTCTGAAAAATATGTAAAAAAAGCTGACGAAGGAAAAGGTGGTGTCGGCTACGAAGCGATGATTGTGACAGGGGAGTTGATAAGAGATTTAGGGACCTCAAAATTCATTCCAATTGTCCGTCAAACATTAACACAGCCTATTCTTCCAAAATCGGTAAGCACACGTTTTTATGTCAATTTTAGTGAAAACGCAAATTTTAAAGAGCAATTCGAAATTTTATTGCGAGAATTGCATCAAATGCCAGCAGAAAAAAAACCTCTACTTGGGAAAAACCCTTTTGCTCTCAAACCATCCGGCAATGAAACACCTCCAAATATTTCTGTTACCACTGAACTAAATGATATCGCAGAAGAAATGGAGAACCCTCAAATTTCATATAAAAAGGCACTTGATGTGGCAAGGCAAGGGGATTTGGTTATATGGAGAAAAATGGTGAGGAATGCTGTTAAACCAATTCCTCAAAAGCTGAAAGAGTGGAGAGCTAAATATGAAGGTGGTCCCCCAAGTGATATAGAAGCATTACAGAAAATTGCGCTTGAAGGTGCAGATATTTTCACGATTATATTCAGTATTGCTTTAGCGGGAGTTGAATCTGGAAGAGAAAAATTTATAAACCAAGTTGGTCTTGTGGATGAAATTCTTAACCCAAGAAATTGGAACCCTGCTGGACTGACCAGAATTGTCAATTTTCCAGATACAATTGCGTGTATTTATCAAGCCTTGCATGGGGCAATGTGTCTCCAAACAAACCAAATATCACTTTCTTCTAGATTTGCTCGTACAAAGATAACAAAAAGGTTTGAAGATAGCTCCTTACCTTTATATCAACGACACGAAATAATTGGGTGGGCGGAAGCGTTAGGTCGTAAGTCGACAGATACTTGGAAATTCTTAACTGCTTTACCCGAGAAATGGATTTGGTTGAAGGAGCTTTATGGCTCCGAAGCAGAGTTTAGGGAGGCACTTTGTGCCTATTATTTGGTACTTAACATCATAGAATTTGTAGATACCATTGCGGAAGGAAATGAGGAAATATTGCAACAACAAGAAGTAAGGCTCGATGTTCCGCTTTGCTTTTTACACGAAGACTACGAAACCCTTCAAAGAGCATATCGTTTAGTTTTAGTTGATGATAGACAAATAAAGGATCTGTGGAAAACGAGAAATATATCAGAAAACAAATTAAAAGAGTTATGGCCGAAATGGATACATCATTTAACACATTGGCTAAGCAGCGTTTATAATTTTGGTTTTCGAACCACCGTCATCCACAAGAATCTATTCGATGATATACGGTAATTTGCCGAACCAATGCGTTGAGCAGGCGGCGTGAATACCGCGGTTTCACGTAAAGGACGTGCAGGCTCGAAAGTTATAGGGCCGGCAGGTTAGCTTTATGTTCTTGCACCACGAATATGAATAAATTTCGCTTACACATTATAATTGCATCTCTTTTATACATAACTTTCAGCTTCGTTGTTATTAATACTGGATTTCATTTTTGGATCATCCTTTTCGCGCTTTTATCTCTATTAATTGGAGCTTTGAACTCCAATAAGGACAGTATAGATAGTAGGAGATGGATTTACTATTTTGGTATATACTTCTTCACAGGGTTTTTAATTTTAATCACTTCGTATTCCAATAATATTATTGCGAGGAATCGATTTAATCTTCTCATTAGTGAAATAAACAACTTCCATGAGCATGAAGGAAATTATCCATATTCCCTTTCAGAGTTAGTACCGAATTACATTTCGAATATACCAAAAGCCATGTATACTTTAACTCCGGTTGAATTTGAATACATCAAATACGATAATGGTACGAGGATTTTATTATACAACCCATTTTTCATAGGTAGGCCCATTGGTCATGAATTTCCATGACCTTCGTAATTTGTCACATAACCATATATATGGCCTTACTTTGTCAAGGGAAAACTTATCCTATAGAACGAAAAAGAATTTTTATTTCCGCCTTTTCCAATAATGTGTTGACGAAGTAACTAACTAATACTCTGACTTTGGCTTTCCGCCGCTGGTTTCAGACGCTAATGTGGTCTGCTCCAACCATATATAGAAGCTATCCGTTAACCTGCCGATTCAAGCTTGGCAGACGGTTTGTCCGCCGTGTGCGGACCTTAGAAATTTATTGGGTTCCCTTAATCCCGGCTCAATCAAGCGATCGGGCTCAAAGCTTTTTGAAGCTAAGTCCAGTTAGTGTGCCGCTCGGGCAAGGGGCAGAGCACAAGATTGACTTTTCAACACATCAGTATATCGGTTAGGGCCCGGAAGCTGGGTCCAATCATGCGTAGAGAGATCCGGGAAGTTGTTCATCAACGCCGATGGTGATCGAGTCACATATACGGTTTGTATATCTTTGAGCGTTGTTTAAAAGGAACTTGCCCAGTAGTGGTCTCAGGTTAGGCTTCGGGCTGCCAGCTTCCGGCCCAAAGTTAATTGCCAAAAAATTTGTCCATATCAAATGCCTGTTTGTTCTTTAACATATAGTAAATGGCGCGACCGAGTTTATTGGATAAAATTCCAAGAGCTTTGCCTTCCTTGTTTTTCTTTACCAATTTTTGGTGTAGTTTTTTAGCTCGATCGGATTCTCTAATCAACAGGACCGTTGCTTCGGACATCGCCCACTTTAGGTGCGGGTTTCCAATTTTCTTGTTACCTTTGCCGGTGTTTTTGCCATTGGATTCCTTTCCGGGACGGATCAGCCGGCAGTAAGAAGAAAAATTCTGTACTAAAGGAAAGCGGCCGATGTCATGGATTTCATACAGCATAACCAGCGCCAGGATTTTACCCACGCCCGGGATAGTCTGAAGCAGGTAAAGTGTATTGGCATCATGGGCTTTGGCGTGTTTGAGGATATATAATTCTACATCCTTTAGCAGCTTGTCGTATGTATCGATCATGGCCAGGTCGATTTGGATGCTCTTGTTAACGCTTGGGTCTTCAAAGCGATCAGCAATGCCCTTTCGATTGGCTTTGTAGGCGATTCTTTCGCCAATCACCGGTAGGTTATATTGCGTGTTTGTGTTCTGGATATGGGAAAGCAGCTCGGCTCTTTTTCTTACCAGATGCATTCTGCGTCTCAACAAGTCGCGGGTTGAGCGCATTCCCTTTGGATAAGCATATGCCAGCGGGAAGTTGCCGCCGCGGATCAGGGCTGCGATTTTGCGCGAATCGATCTTGCGTGTTGGGTCGTAGCTGAAAGCGAAGCCCAATCATTTTTGGTTTTGCCCCCGTGAATGGCTTTCATATAAAGCGCATGGCCAAGGATAAAGGGGATACAGTGCTCACGGCACAGGTCCGCGATCCAATACCAAGAGAACATGCACTCAACTCCAACGACGACTTCGGGCAAAAAGGGAAATAAGGTTTCAAATAATAACTCAGGATCAGTCTTGATATTTTTGTGCAAAATGATTTTGCCGATACTGTTTAGGATACACACATACATCTTTCTTGCATGCAGATCGATTCCGCAGTAATATTGATGTTGCTGGGTGTAGAATCTCACGGGATACCTCCTTGGTTAAAAGTTAGTGTTGGTCACTATCTATGATAAAGGAGTTTTCCTCCTTTCACAAGGAATGGTTCTATGCCCGGCATCCAGCAGCAAAGTTGCCTGTGCGAGAATGGACCCTTGCGTAGCTCCTCGGAGCACAGGCAACTTAGCGGCGGGTTACTGGCAACTGCCCTTTGTTATAAATGGTGATCGCCTTCCTTGTTTTCGAACAAGGCCATGATAAGTGTCCTGCGTTTGCACTCTGACCGGCTATATCTTGCGGTTTACAACGTCCGTTTGGGCTCCGATTGTTCAGCGGACTAAAATCTGTCGATTAAGCTCACCGCCGGCAGGTCAAACGCCCCGTTAGCAGGGAAATGATATGGGAATTAAAATCAAACAAATTGAAACTCACTGGAATGACCTTATTTCAATTGAGAAAGACTTAGAGGCAGTTTCTCGATTTGTAGAATTACACCAGGATAATTTTCAATGCTTTTCAATTGAGATCTATCGGTTATTAATGGCCGCAGCGGCTGAGGTTGATGTCGTATGCAAACAAATTTGCAGAAAAATAGATACCAAATCTAAAGCAAGAAGCATAAATAAATACCAGGAGGAGATTGTAAATGCACACAATGCTATACCTGGTTTCAGGGTAATAATGCCGAGGTATGGAATAACGTTACAGCCTTGGTATAATTGGGGAGTAAAGAAAAGCAACCCCCCTTTGTGGTGGACAGCATACAACAAAATTAAACACCAGCGTCATACACATTATCACAGAGGAAATTTGAAAAACGCCTTAAATGCGGTAGCAGGTTTGTTTGTAATGGTTCTTTATCTATACAGAGACAAAGCTAGACTCGGGGAATTAGTACCTGCACTCAAGCTGTTGCAAGTTACCGAGGACCATTTTAATGGACAAACCATGGGAGCTTATGAAATGGGAATAAATTTCCGAATATGATCTGCTAACCAGTCGCTCAACCTAACCGGGCGATTTCTGCCAAATTACGTAAAGTTTCTTGCTGGTTCCAAATTAATCAGCGCCGGTAGGTTAGCTCACCGTTGGGCTCTAAAATGTCATATGATCTCAATCGAAACTAAAAGACAGATCGGTATCCAGCTATCTGATGTATTGAGTCAACATCTCAACAAGTTTACACCAGTAGTTACAGTTCACGATGGGAACCAGATCCTCGATCATGGGAGCGGAACCTTTCTGTTAATTGAAGATACACCTTTAGTAGTTACTGCTGCTCACGTGATAAAAGATCGCCCTGATGATATGATTCATATTATTGGAACTTTTACACCATCGGATTATCGTCGTATCACTCCGATTCAGATGGATTTCTGGGGAGGTGATGCAGGAGAGTCACTTGATATAGGTTATCTCATTCTACCGAAGGACTGTATAGATTATTTTGGTATCGAGTCCTTCGTTACCCTCGACAGAATCGAGTTATATCCAGAAAAATTATCCACGGATTTAACAGTTTTTTATGGGATGCCTGAAGTCCTGCATGAACGTCCTTCCGAACGACAAGACAGATTTCAACCGTTTATGTATATGGCAGGAATCGAAGATGACACTGACTGGTCAAAAGCGGGGAATAGGCAACTCGAACTTACAATGGATTATCCAAATATTGTTCGAGATACAATTACTGGACAGGAATTGAAAACGCACACACCCCCAGGAATGAGTGGAGGTGGCATTTGGCGGAGTTACATTAACAGAACTACAGAGGCTTCGCTATATACAGCCGCTCTATCGAAACTTATTGGTATTGGTACTGAGTGGATAGAGTCAACTGGAAAGATTAGGGCTAATCGTATTGAAGCTGTTATGCACCTTTTATCAATGCGATTTCCATCTGTAGAAAAAATCTTGAGTGGCCCGCCCAACAAACCAGTGGAGCAGACGGCGTGAAGATCGCGGTTTTACGTTAAGGCCGTGCAAGCTTGGAATTCCGTCGGGCCGCTGCTCACCGGCGGACGTTATTCCAAGGACAATGGACATGAAAATGTTCTCTGATGTGGATTATTCATTTCCGCTGTTCAATGCTCCTGTCGATCATGCTGTTATTGAAGGCGCTGGTGACTGCACGGAGTGCGCGAAATATGTCGATATCTTGTTTTCAGGACACTGTTACGAGTGCTTCCGTGCTGGTGGTGTTGATACCGTAATGGGTACAGAATTCGGAATGGTTACGCTTGAAGAAGCAACTATGGGTAGAACTCATGGAATTCCGCTAAGCAATCCTTCCGAACTCAGCGATTATCAACTGACTGCTCATCCTACCGATCCGAACTTTCCAGATGAACAATGGTTCCATGTTCATTTCGATAAGGACGATCTGCATGAACTGCTTTGTACGCCAAAGTATTCGACTTGGCAGGGTGAAAGTTGGTTGTTCTGTTGTAGGAAGCCGATGGTATTTAGAGGTTCCATTCCTGGTAGTCTGCTAGAATACGGGGCTGAGGCCTTCGAGGAGTCGATTCACAAATTCCTTCAGAAACCAATTTGGGAATCCACAATGGCTGGAGATCAGAGTTCCCACACGGTTTATGCTTTCACATGTGAATACTGTGGAAAGTTGCGATTTCATGAAGATAGTGACTAAAATTAATGGGAAGAATGGGGACGTCCGTTCTATTTCTACATTTTTGCTATATTTACATTATTTTTGAGATCTGGTAATTTGAAAACAGATACTTGATAATTTAAATTTGGCAATCTCGTTTCAAAGAACTAGAATGGTAAAATAGATGAATGGAACGGACGTCCCCCTTATCCCATTGATTGCAAATTTGGCAAGATTACACACGTCTGTAACTGCATCATCTATTGGAGCGATATCATACAGGTGACTATCTAATCATAAAACCAAACTGATATAGCTATGCAACACCTGCACATATTCCTCTCCTCTCCGGGCGATGTGAACCGTGAGCGGCAGTTGGCCCGTGAGGTGATCGACCAGATCCAGAGCGAGCGTCTCTACCGGGATCGATTAAAACTGGAAGTCGTCGCCTGGGATAAACCCGGCGCAGGCACCTCACTGTCAGCACATTTGGATCCCCAGGAAGCTATTAACCAAAGGCTTAAAAAACCTTCCCAATGTGACATCGTCATCGTTATTTTATGGGCTCGGATGGGAACCCTTTTGTCCGAGAAATATCGTAAACCGGATGGCAGCCGTTACCGCTCCGGCACGGAATACGAGTTTCTTGACGCTCTCAAGGAAGCCGAGAACACTGGCAAACCCGAAGTATTAGTCTATCGGCGAAAAAATCCCCCTGATGTCAATCTGGCAGACCCACAACGCAAAGAAAAAGAGAAACAATGGGATTTGGTCGAAGAGTTCTTCGCGGAGTTTCGCAATCCGGACGGTTCATATCAAAGGTTTTTTAATGAATTTATCGAGCCGTCCGATTTTAGGGATCTACTGGAACAGGATCTCCGGGACCTCATCACGCAATATTTTGAGGCTCATCCGCCTGATAATATTGAGATTCCTGCCACAATTAAAGAGCCCAAATGGAAGGATACTCCTTTTCCGGGCCTGCGGGCATTCACTCCGGATGAAGCCCTCATTTTTTATGGCCGAGGACGGGAAATAGATGAACTAATAAGTAAACTGAGCGTATCCGAGTGTCGCCTCATGTCAGTGGTGGGAGCCTCTGGTACAGGCAAATCATCGCTGGTTGCTGCCGGCTTGGTTCCGGCTTTGGAGAATAATACCATTCCTGGCAGCGAAGACTGGGTTTGGCTGCGGTTCACACCGGGCGAGGTAGGCGACAACCCGTTTATGGCGCTTGCCGTAGCCTTTAAAACGACGATTGAGAAACATGGCCAGCTACCTCCAGACATGGCAAAGGCCATGGAATCGGATCCCAGCAAATTAAAAGAATTATTAGCCGTGGCCTTGGAAGGCAAGCCGGAATGGGCTGAACTGCTGATTTTCATTGATCAGTTCGAAGAGTTTTTCAGACTGGTGAACTCGAAATACCAGGATGCTTTTGTCGATTTGCTGGAATCAGCTGTAAAAACGCCACGACTTCGCACGGTGATGACTATGCGGGCTGATTTTTATCACCGCTGTTTGGAATGGCCCATATTGGACGGACTACTCGCCAAAGGTTTGTATACCCTTTTGGCCCCAAAAACGGGTGCGCTTCATGAGATGGTCATCCGGCCTGCTGAACTGGCTGGCCTGCGGTTTGAGGACGGATTGCCAGATCTTGTTCTTAACGATACGGGTATTGAACCCGGCGCACTGGCGCTCATGGCTTTCGCGCTTTCTGAGCTCTGGCAGAAGTCAAAAGGATCTGATGGAGTTCTAACCCAGGCCGCCTATAAAAGCTTCAACGGTGTTCATGGTGCCATCGGCAAACGGGCGGAGGATACATTTAACGGTCTCATAAAAGAAAATGAAGGTAAAAGAAGCGTCTATGAAACCGCCTTGGCCAGTGTATTTCGAGAATTGGTGGAGGTGGACGAGCGAGGCGTGGCAACTCGGAGGCGGGCGCGGCTGAGCCAAGTAATCAAGGGGACGGTCGCTAAAACCCTGGTAGAGGCTCTGACTGAGGCTCGCTTGCTGATCGGAGGTCTTGGTGAGGATAAAGAGCCCATAATAGAAGTGGCCCACGAGGCGATCTTTAAAAATTGGCCACGTATTAGAGAGTGGATCGAAGACACTACCGACGATTTGCGTTTATTGCGGCAAGTTCGCTTGGCGGCAGCTGATTGGGATGAAAATGAGCGCACCGAGCATTTCCTTTGGCCCCATGAGCGATTGTTGCCTGTAAGTCAGATGTTGGAACGAGTGCACTCAACGCTCAGCCCGACAGAAAAGGAATTTGTTCGTCCTGAAAGTGAGCGCCTACTGGAAGAAACCGATAAGGCATCGACCACTCATCAACAGCGAGTGAAAATCGGCGACCGACTCGCAGAGATCGGCGATCCTCGCCCAGGAGTGGGTCTCCGGGAGGACGGCCTGCCGGATATTGTCTGGTGCGAGGTGCCGGATGGAGAAATCACTCTTGAAAAAGAAGCCGGCACTTTTCCCGTCTATCCCTTTTACATCAGCAAATATCCGGTGACCTGGATTCAATACCGCTGTTTTTTGACGGCCAAAGACGGATATAAAAATAGACGCTGGTGGGAAGGATTGGCGGAGCGCCAGAATGAACCTGGTGAGCAGTGCCGCAAGCTCGATAATCATCCGGCTGAAAATGTGTCTTGGTACGACGCGATCGCTTATTGCCGCTGGCTGACGACGAGGCTGGGCTACAAAATTCGGCTGCCCACCGAGTGGGAGTGGCAACAGGCGGCAACAGGAGGTCATCCGGACAACGTGTTCCCATGGGGAGCGGAATGGGATTCAAGCCGGGCAAATACTTCTGAGAGCGGACTGAGTCGGTCCACAGCGGTGGGCCTGTATCCGATAGGGATGTCGCCTGTAAAAGCGCTTGATATGAGCGGCAATTTGTGGGAATGGTGCCTGAATGAATATCATGACCCAGACCGGATTGATGTAGCTGGTGAGGCTGAGCAGGTGTTGCGCGGCGGGTCTTGGTACTATTGCCAGGATCTCGCCCGTTGTGACCTCCGCTACCACTACGATCCGTACCACCGCTTCGACTACCTCGGTTTTCGTCTTGTGAGTGAGTCGACCCTCTTGTGAGCCGCTGATCAATGAATGCCGTGTCAAGGCAAAAAAATTGGTGTCGAATCTTAAAAAATTTAATGTCAAATATTGACGGTCTGTTCAAAGGGGGGCTTGGGGACGGTCATAAAAAAATGCATTTCTATTTGATTGATGTATGTTATGGATTGAGTATGCCACGCAAAGCTCGCATAGACGCCCCGGGGGCACTTCATCATATCATTTGCCGCGGAATCGAGCGGCGAAAAATCTTTGATGATGATATTGACCGTGATAATTTTTTGGATCGTCTTGGAAGTATCTCAATAGAGACCTCGACGACATGTTACAGTTGGGCGTTGATACCGAATTATTTTCACCTTCTATTGAAAACCGGCAAAGTGGCGATTTCGACAGTTATGCGATGGCTATTGACCGGTTATGCTGTCAGTTATAACCGGCGGCATCGTCGCAGCGGGCACTTGTTTCAAAACCGATTTAAATCTATTTTATGCAAACTGCTGGGATTAGGCCAAGCGGCCGTGAGTCGGGCAGTCGCACGTGCAGAAAAGATATCTCGGGATAGGAATATAAAGCTAGTCAATTAGGAAATGCATTTTTTCATGACCATCCCTATATGGCCTATGAGCCACAACCAACTGATTCCCGCTGGAGACTATGATACTAGATAGAAAAAATTAGGTCATCCTACCGGATTATTCGCGACAAGCCGGCGATGGCTGATGTGTAGCTGCTGCAATTTATCCTTTTTCTACAGACTCATTAGCACGATGATTAAAAACATGCAGGAGGAATACCATGGCAACTATCAAAATTGCATCTTTCAATGTCGAATGGATGGTGAATTTGTTTAAACCTAAAAAGCCGGAATTCTGGCCCAAGGAGTCGAAATCTCGGGGCTTAGGGCGCAAGCCGAAGAATGTACCCAAAGTTTGCGAGAGAATTGCTGGCGTAATCGATGAAATCAACGCTCATATCATTGGAATCGAGGAAGGCCCCCCCCTGAAATCCCAACTTGAACTTTTCGTTCGTGAGTTTCTTGGTGACAATTACACAGTATACTCAATGCCAGATGGCTCACAGAGCAATCATGCCCTTGTTCGCAAGGACATTGCGGTCCCAATAAACCAGATTCCTGAGACACATTCAATATATAAACATTTAGCACGTAAGGTCGAGTATTACACTTGGGGTGAGGTAAAGAAAGCACGCCTTGACAAGTTCACCCGCAAGCCTGTCGTATTGAAAATTAAAGAGGGGAACGAAAGCATTGAACTGATGGTGTTCCATACAAAATCAAAGATTTCTAAACTTAAGCGAAAAGCACAGTGGACTGCACGTGATAAACCCATAATCATTGACGCACTTCGATCAAGGCAAAAGCTTTCGGCAGAAATGGCAGCCATTCGGCGCTATCTCACACACGCTGTTCTCAGTCGTCGAACTAAAGGATGTATCCTAATGGGTGATTTGAATGATGGACCACACAGAGATATCTTCGAAGATAATTTTCTTATTCATAATATTGTAGATGAATTAAGAGGCGGATTTCACCGCGAGGCGGCACTGATGCACCATGCCCTACCACAATCTCAGCTTACGGGAAAAAAAGCATTTACCGCTAAATTTAGCGATCCAACACGCGACGGAGAAGTCGTGAAAGTTTTGCTTGATCATATCTTGGTGACCAATTCCATACTGACTGGAGATGCTCCACTGAAGTTGGATCCTGGTAAAGGTATGATCGAACATGCAGCCTATGAGAAATACTTAAAGGGAAGTGGTAGGAATGCAGATGATCGACCAAGTGATCATAGACCAATAAGTGCTGTGTTAAAGCTCTGAGGGTGAGGATCAGGCGCTGACAATTCGCCGCCGGGCCGTTCCCGGGGTCGGGCCAATGCCTAACAATGCCCCAATGCCCATGAATTTACTTACCCGGATTCTTTGTTTGAATTTTGTCAACCTCTGGCAATTTACAATCCAGACTGACCGCACCACTTACCGTAGCCGCAATGATCGCCAATGGAAAACAAAAGGAAAACAAAAGGGTCAAGTCTTCATTCTTGAAAGATTTCAAAAAAGAGTGAAGAATGAAGACCTGACCCCTATGTTTCATATTTGCGTAAAGGTAAGTGCTGGCGCGAAAGCAAAATAGCCGGCTGGTTACCTCAACCGTTAGCCCTAAAAGTTACTCCGAAGATATTGTTGATGATGAAAATTAAAGTTTTTATAAGCTATTCTCATGAAGAAATTGATACTTCAATTGCATATAAAATCTATAATAAACTGGACTCTATATCATATATTGAACCATGGTTCGATAAAGTATCTTTACGTCCAGGTGAGAATTGGAGAAATGCAATTGAGAATGCTATTAAAGAATCAAGATTTTTCATTGCACTACTTTCCACAAGATCGGTTTCAAAAAATGGTTACTTTCAGAAAGAATTGAAAGATGCTATTGGTATCTTAGAAACGTTTTCCGAAGAAAAAATATTCATTATTCCTATTCGACTTGATGAATGTGTAATACCAATAAAATTGAAAGATATTCATTGTGTAAGTTGGTTCCCCAATGAGGATGAGACAATGGAAAAAATTATGGGTGTATTAAATCAAGGATATGAATACTATTTAGGAAGAATAGACAGAACAAAACATATAATTAAATCTATTAAGAGTATTTCAAATGAATGTAATAAAAACAATGAAACTGTATGCATAAGACTTCGTGCTGCATTTACATCAATGTCTAACATGATCCACTATGGTGGTAAAGAAGTACCAGATCTTAATCTTGATCAGCAAAAAGAATTAGATAATCTACTTATTGAGGAAAGAAATAGCTTTATTAGTCTTTTAAATATGGATAACGTTAAATTAAAATGTATAATATGGCCCAAATTAAGATTTTTAGATTACTATACAGAAGAAGAAAAGCGAGAGAGATATTCTTTATTAAAATCTTTCTTAATCGACTCTTTGAATAAATACGTTATTAATCGGCGGATACTTTGTGATGAGACTGGCTCACACGGCAATTTAATTCTTATTGGTAATAAGGAAGCTATTATTTCTAATCCTCAGTCTGGCGGATATACAAAAACATCTACATTTAATAAGCCTGATATCATTGATGTATTAATAAATGAATACGATATTATGTTTAATAGTATTTTGAAAAGAAAAAGTGATTTACTTGAAGTAGAATCAGATAAAGAACAAAATAAAAGCATGATACTGAGTTGTATAGATATTCTTAATCGAGAAATGGCTAACTTGTGACAACTCTTGTTAGCACCGCTAACTCAGCAGCTGCACGCAGGCGCGACGAACACGGCTCGTTTTCATCAGTCGGTTTGACTTCCGACAGCTTCGTCGGTTTGCGGATACTTCAACCTATGCGCACAGAGCCAGACGGTCAGCCGGACTCTAACGTGGTTTGGGGACGTTTCACAAATCGCCGCGCGCGGTGACCTCTGATGTTAGCCCGAAAAATTAGAGAGGACACATGACAAAACCTGCTGTATTCATATCGTCGTCCCTTGAAGGACTTGCAGCAGCACGAGAACTTGGGCGACAACTCGAAACCACAGCAACTGTTACCCTTTGGTCAGAAGGCGCATTCCATCTTGGTAAGACCGTAGTCGAATCCCTGACGGAAGTTGCGGAACGCTCCGATTTTGCTGTCTTCGTTTTGGCAGCTGATGAAATGTCTACATCTCGAGAATCGCAGTGGGTCCCTAATCCAAACGTGATATTCGAGCTTGGTTTCCTTGCTGGTACTTTGGGTCTTTCTAGGACATTTGTGATCGTTTGCGATCCTGGGAGGACAGTCCTTCCGTCGGATCTTGCAGGAACTATGTACATAACGCTGTCAACGAGTGATTCACCAAATATTGCTACTGCAGTTGCTCCTGCGGCTGCAGTCATTAGGCGGGCGATGGCGGAGATCCAAACGCGTCAAGACCGTTTGGTTGAGTACTACTCGTGTTTCATAAGCTACTCATGGAAGGATAAAGACTTTGCCGCGCGTCTGCATGACGACCTCCAGAATGTAGGCGTACTTTGCTGGCTTGACGCGAAGGAAATGAAAGTCGGTGACAGTCTGTCCGAACAGATCGACAGAGCAATCCAAGTGCACGATAAGGTCCTGCTCGTTCTCTCGAAGGCTTCGATTAACAGCCCTTGGGTTAGGGCGGAGGTTAGAAACGCACTTCGATTTGAGCATGAACGGCAGAAGACCATGCTCTTTCCCGTTCGTTTAGATGATGCTGTCCTAAAAACTTCTGGTATCCAAGAGATCGAAAGGCTCAAGGATAAGTACATCGGAGACTTTAGCCATTGGCAAGATAAAAGCGGTGTTAATAAGCGAATTATGTGGTCCTAAACCTATAAGGGATTTTTAGAATCGATTAATCAGTAGAAATGGTTTATTAGAATAAATGGGTCTCCGAAAGGAGGCCTTTTTTTATTAAAAAAAGCAAGGGCGGCGGATTGAGATTGGCACACTGCCGCCCCTGC
>Ga0209454_1000501_pt1 | contig 20820 bp, 15 predicted proteins | sample WorMetHERISLAND1_2_FD_187400 | JGI IMG/M metagenome (GOLD analysis project Ga0209454, IMG submission 187400) | Marine gutless worms symbiont microbial communities from Max Planck institute for Marine Microbiology, Germany - Olavius geniculatus... | ecosystem: Host-associated > Annelida >... | reverse complement strand
CTTGGCTTATCCTCTGCACCCTGGGTTTCCCGGTTTTTATTCATAATTATCACCTTGGGTTACTCTCTCGAAATTTGGATCGTGGCCCATAGGGAAAATATTCATGCACCGTCTCTTCTCCCTTTTTATACCGCGTTACCTGCCAGTGCTTTTGATACAGACCTTTTCCGGTTTCCCCTGCCCTAAGGAATCGGTGGTGCCCGGGATGGCGCATTAATTTGACTTTCCAACTAGGGTACTGGCGCACCGTCTTTACGTAGAATAGCGACGCCCGTATACCGGCCCAGCCACCACGGCCAAATATAAGAAACTGCCGAAGCGCGTGCCAGGTCCATCTACCTTCGATTTCCGCCATTTCCTGCGGAGACAGAACCTCGAAACCATCTGCATTGGGGTCGCCAAAAACGAAGGCTAGCTCATCTGAGCTTAACCCATGCCCCTTGTTGCCACTATCCGCAAGCGCAGGTTGTCCAAGCCCTCCTATCAGCAGCAAGCCGATCAGAAAAGATTTCAGTTTTTGTGTCATGATAACTCCTTTATTCGGAATAGCCAAGGCTAGAGTTTTCGGGGTATTCACATTTTGTAACTTAGATTAAATCCTGTCTGAGCACCTGTATCTCCGCTTATATCCGCTAATATATTGAAGTGTAACGTTACATCCTTACTGATAGCGTAACCTAACCCAAAGCCAAGGTCGGTTTGAGAAGTTCGCATACCGGAATTATCGCCCTCTGCCTTATCCTTTCCGCGAAACCTGAATAGCGCGCCACCCGATACCGTAACTTCGTTATTGATCGCAAAACCAAGACTGGGGTTGATGAACACTAAGTCGCCTGGATCAACCTGCTGTCCATCGACATGCCGACTACCTGCATAGCGATATCCGGCGGTCAAGGAGAGCACTACGGGATCGATGCTACGATAGGTTGTAAATCCAATTTGCCCCGATTTTCCGTAGACAAAATTAGACTTGTCCATATCCGTGTTTTCAATGGCTGAAATCTCAGCGAAGCCCAATAAGGCAGGCGTGTCATTCTCTTCCGAGAACTGGTGATTAATACCAATCACTAACTCATGCCAGCGCTGAGAGGAGCTGTTGTCTGTTTCTATTTCATTTTGAGTACGGACATCATCGGCGAGAGCTGTTAAGCGGCTATAAAGCTCTGTCTTGGCGGTAATGCCATAACGAGCGCCGAGCGTTAAGGCGACTACATCACTATTTTTCCGTTGGTTACTGACATCCACGGGGAGCAGTATGAAGTTTCCCGATCCAGTTTGCACCGAGTCAAATCGGGTATTGACATTCTTTCCATCGGCGTTGGCATAGTTAATCCTAAACTCGACCCGAAATTCATTCTTCTCCGTCAGCAAGTCTTCAATGGTTATGGGTAAATCCGACCAACAAGGTTTCGCTATGAACAGGGAAACAAAAATGGCGCTTATTTTACGTAGCATGACTATTTTTAGTCGGACCTTTATACATAAATCAGAATGGTCTTGAGTGACTCGACGTCAAGGCTGAAGCCAACCGACTTGATATACGGACGTAAGCGCTCGGTGGCGTTCCCGATCCGTCTGATCGCATCGAGAATGTCTTTTTCGTAGACCTTTTGTCCGTAGAAGTAACGCAAGGTGGTGGCGACAGCAGCAGCGCCGCACGAACAGTCCTGGTCCTGCTTGTCTACCTGATAATCCCGCAGGTCTTTCCGTTTCTCGATGGGCAGGCTGCCCGTTGCGGTTTTGTCGCAGGACCAACGCCCTGGCGTAGCGTGAACACCTAGGAGCTCCCGTATCCGCCCAAATGAAAAATAAAATTACGTTAAATCAAACTGTTATACGATTAATGGTCAAGGTTAACCCCCAATTAGCCCCTGATTGAACCGAAATTCAACCCGGAGCCGCAGGAGTGCGGTCAGTGAGCGAGGAAGAAAAAGGAGCGCGGGAAGACGCGCTGGGAGAGGGATGAGGGGACTATTGATCGAGCGCAGTCAAACTTCCGATGCGGGATCGGAGGGGCTCGATCACGGGGGTTGTGGCTGGTTTTGGGCGATTTATGGCGGATACGGGATCAGCCAAAAGGATGTGCGAAGACGTCCGATAAAATTCAATAACTCTCCGTATAAACATACAAGTATGGTCCAGTAAAGTACTTTACCGTCCAGTATAATCCGTTAATATTGGGGGTCTGATCGGAGTTTTACGCTCGGAGACGCCCTCCGGGGAGGAAAATGATACCAACTTATAGCTAACCCCGCGCAAGGCGGCGACCGCCGGTTCGGGGAAACACGAGGATGGCGGTGGCCTGCGGCTGGTGGTGGCGCCCGGAAGTGGATGTTGCGCTTCACGCTTCATGGCAAGCGTTGGGAGATGGCCCTGGGCAGCTTTGCGGACGTGGGGCTGGCCAAGGCTGCGGGAGCGCGCCGCCGAGTACCGGAAGCAGGTCAAGCGCGGCGCAAGCGATATGTCCGTCACGTAACCGGGAAGCCTTGAAGCTTGAGAGCCTTCTCCCATACTAGGAACAGATTTTTATAATTACAAATCAACAAGATAGTGTATTAACCCCCCTTTGTTCCCCCTTTAGAGTCTACCTTTGCATACTAGGAACACTGTTTTTTTTATTTTAAATCAATCGATTATCGGTTCCGTTCCCCCTAAAAATCCTGTTCCCCCTAGGCCTAAAAATTCCTTCATGTATATTCACTCTGCGCCTACCCTTAATTTCTCATTAAAACTTTACTACTTACCAGGAACACTAGGAACAGCAGGAACAGAGATATTAAGATTCTGATTATCAAGAAATTTTCTGTCCCCCCCTTCTGTTCCCCCTCCGTTCTTACTAGGAACAGAATCATGCTGCTAAAAATTCCATCTTCACGCGCACGTGCTTAGTGGAACCTTATAAGGTTTGCGGTTAGATCACGCAGTGAGTTCCACCAAGTCTGCCTGCTTATGGGGTGGCGCTAGCTGCTGTGCCGCTTCGCAACAGCAGCTAGCGCCACCCCATAAAAGCGAGATCAGACCCCGGTGAAGCAGGAAGCAAGCGGCAAGTTTAATCAGAATTGATTCGATTCGCGTAAGTTTTGCGGAACGCTGGGCCATGTGCCGTAGACGCTAGGTTTTTTATTGGTTAGGGGGTAATTTTTCGTACATGTATTTAAGTTTTCCATCCATTCGGATCCTGATCCGAACCCAACCGTTTCTTTGGAAAATCCTTGCAATCCTATTTTGTTCACGCTGTGATCGCTGCGCTTCCGTAAGTTTCAGGTGCTCCATAGCCTGAGGGATGGTGACTTGCATCCTTTTTTCCAACCAATAACTGAGCGTATCTTCCCACGGGTCGCCTTGGTACCTTTCCTCCTGTTTCTCCCTCGCAAATTTGTTTTCTTCCGTTTCGAACCACCATCTTTCTTTCGCCTCATAGGCCACAACGGTCTCTGCCCATAGTTGGTCGCGGTCCTGCTTGATGCCCTCAATATTGATTCGAGTGCAACGTACCGGCCAGAATCGCCGCGCACCCGTCGGATCCTTTAGATAGCCGCCAACCGGATTGACCGTCCCGACCAGGATGCACCGTCGGGGAGCATCTATGGTGTTCCGTGCGTAGGGTGGTCGGAAATGGTCTACCCGACGGCTTAGCCAGTCCTTCAGGCGGCTAACCTCGGTGTTTCGCATCGCTGCTAGTTCGGCAATCTCAATACACCAAAATCCCTGCAATTGCAGGTTGGCATCTTTTGACCCAATGTCGGAAAGATCGTCTGAAAACCAGTGGTTATAGAACAACTCGGAGACGGCTGTGGATTTCCCGATCCCTTGGTCCCCCTCTAAAACCAGCATCGTGTCCATCTTACAGCCGGGTTCTAAGGCACGGGCCACCGCTCCGATGAAAAAGCGTCGGCTCACCGCACGGGAGTATTCACTGTCCTCGCAGCCGAGATAGTTGCACAGCGCAGTGGTTATGCGCTCCTTTCCATCCCACGTTAACCCATTGAGATGGTCCTTTAGCGGATCGTGAGAATTATGCTCCGCAGCCTTAACCACCGCCTCGTGAACATTTGTGGGAGATGAAACCCCTTGAAGCTCGAGCCAGACTCTTGCTCCGGTGGTGTCGGTATCTGCTAACAGTCTAGGATAATGCTTTTGCTTATCGAACCACGGAGGCTTACGGAGCACCTCGATTTTATTCCTAAATTCGTTGTAGCCCAGTACCCCTCGCATTTCATCGTGATAGGTGAGCAGTAAATCAGTATTGTGATGTTTAGCCCGTGCGGTGAGATCGCCTTTCTGTGTGTACCTTAAATGCTGCCTCCAGTTGTCGGCTGTTACTGACCCTGGCTCCGGCGTGAAGACCGGTGTCTCTCTGACGATCTCAATCTTCTCATTGTCGATGGCGTTGCGGATCAGGTCTTTAGATGAACCGCTGCGATCCTGTATGTCACCAAGGAGACCGAGTAGGATGTCGTTGAAGTCAACGCCTGAGGGTGGACGTGCGATGCGTACCGTTCGGCCTTCGCGCTTCCATCTTCTGGCTGCGTCGAGTGCTGCCGCCTCGCCCGGTTCGTCACCGTCCGCCAGGATGATCACTTCTTCGATTTCGGCGGGTAGCTGCAGGGCGCACAGACCCGCAGTCGAAAGCGCGGCCCAGGCGGGCAGGTTCGTGGCCTGCATGGCCGACAGGCAGGTTTCGATGCCTTCGCCGACCATCAGCTTTCCGGTGGATACGGCGAGGCGTACCGCCCCGCCCCGGCAGGGGCCGAGCATCATCTTCTGCGGGGTAACCGGCGCCTTTCCACTGCCGTCACGCACAAGAAAGGTGCGATGGATCGCGAGAGGCTCGCCATCACTCCCGCGGGTGACGAGCGCCAGCATGCCGGGCCAAGTACCACCACTCGGATGCTTCAGGTGGGGATGGAAACGGATTTCGTCTGGAATCTCGACAGTGATACCGCGCGATTGCAGATAGCTCGCAACGGCAGTGTCAATCGCCGGCGAAGCCGAACGCCACAGGCGCAGCGCGCCGCCAGTTTGGTTGTTGTCATCCTGCGCCGGCGGCGCACCGGATGCTGTCGGCGGCTGTTTTTTTGCGGGTCGTTGGCAATGATCGCCGGCGCTATTCCACAGTCCTCGTGATCGTAGCTCGCCGATCACGTTGGACTGATCGCACCCGGCGTGGCAACGGACCAGGACCTTGCCGTCGTCGGCGTCCCTGATCGAAAGGCTCGGGTCTGTATCCTCATGCGCGGGGCACGGGCACCGCGCCATCCACTGTTTACCTACCCGCCTTCCCCCAAGGGCGAAAGCGATGGTTTCTGCATTCGGTTTGATCACGTAGTGATCCTCCTTTACACATGGAAGGAATACGTGATCACGAGCGTAACTACTTGTAATTAAAAGAAATAAATAAGTTCTTTAACCTCAAGTAAAATATGGTGTAGAATAAAAAATCTGTATCAGCTTCCATCTAACACCAGTACGTATAGACCTCTTTACGTACCGAGCTCGAGATCACTCAATAAAGCCCCCTGCGCCAACAGCGGGCTTTTTTTATGCCTCGTGAATAATCGTTTCTTTCTACTTCATGATTCCGCTACACCGAATTGGTTGCGGATCTCACCTGTTCCAACGAACTGCGACAACAGCCGATAATTCTCCCGTTCGTACCGAACCCTGCCGGCGACGATTGCCGGATGAATTTGCAACCTGGTCGCCAAGTTCGTGACGGCCATGACTGTCGGATGGTCCCGAACCGCGCTGGTTTCCCAAACCGACCGCGGAATAAACGCCTCCTCCGCCCACTCGTCGGCCTGCGCCTCGCGCGGGTTTTCCCTCCCTCCTTCCACCTTGCGCAGATTGAAATCATCGACGAAAGCCTCGCCCTCGTTGTGGTCCATGTGACGTCCCACATGCGCCAACTCGTGCAGCAGGCAAAACCAGAAATTGTCGATCCGGTCATAACGCAGGGTCAGCCCGATCACAGGCCGACCGTCACCGAGCCGAAGCGCCGCCCCATCGAGGTACGTCCTTGGCAGGTGCGGCACGATTACGAGCGGAATGCCGTGCTTGTCCAGGAACTCTTTTGCCTGCCGCGGTCCTTCTTCCAACCGGCTCAGTCGGGCGACCTGTTTGAGAAAGTCCAAGGTGACGGTGCCGGACTCGTAGCTCACCTTCGGCAGGTTCTTGTTTGCTGTCGCTAGAATCCGCCAGCACCAAACCTGAAGCGCATGGGGATTCGTCTTGGCGTTTCGGCGCACTTGGTCGTTCTTTCGGTAGAGCGCGGCGTTAGCGACCTCCGCCCCTCCTGCCCGCCCGATGAGGTCTCTGATCAGCTCCTCAGCTTGCGTCGGCAGCTTGGGGACGCCCTGAATCCAGCCTCGCTCCGCCATGTCCTTGAAGGGAAACCGGCTCCACTCGATCTCGGCCGGCGGATTGTCGAGAACCACGCTCGGCTCCCGTAGCAGCACATCCGCCGGAATCCCAAGATGTTCATGGAGCATCCTCGCCATTGACATGGTGATCGCGCGTTTTCCGGAAAGCACTTCGGAAACCTTCGCGCGACTCCCGATGAAAGGGACCAGATCTCGTTGGCTCAAGCCACTCTTCTCCATGCAAGCCTTGAGCGCGGCAAGCGGGCTCGGATATTCCATCCGGATGTGCTTGCTCTCATACAGCGCCACGAGATCGGACAGAACAGCAAGCTCATCGCCCTCCGCGCTTCCGGGTTCTGCATCCCTGAGCGCATCGATACGGGCGAGCGCGGCCTCGTAGGCCACCTCGGTCCGGATCGGCTTGATAGCGGCCATGTCACACATCCTCCATCGATACGGGCATTGCGGTACCTCGCCGTTACCTTCGTTGGCGTATCCAAATCCTCTTGCGCGATTTCCCGATACCAGGCGCGAAGCGGCTCTTTGGTGTTTGAATTTCGATCCCAAAATGGGTCAATCGTATTCTTGTAAAGAATTATTATGGTTAATATTGACTAAGGCTAGACTAGTAATTTGATCCCAAAATATATACGGTAATCCTTACTCCCCTAGTGTTCACATGTCAAGCTGATTCCTCCCGTCAACGCCCCCCGAAGGTTTTGGTCCTGCTCTGACAATGCAGCCCGATCCGGCTTTGGGGACGGGGCTTTAGCAACCGGGTGGCAAGGTTAGATCAGCACCAAACGACAAAAGGCCCGACACCTTGCGATGCCAGGCCTTGGATCAGAAGCTCTAGTCAGCCAACCGGGCGCTAGCTCATTACGGAAACTAGCTTATGAGGCGGTCAAAAGAGTCCCAAATCAATGCTCGCAGCCTCGAATGGAGAAGCAACCACCTGTCTCGCGCATGCGCACTCATCCAAGCTTAGGGATACGAAGGAACGAACCGTCCAGACTAAACTAATCGTTAGTGAGCATGAATCGTTCGTGCATACCTTCTCTGCGGAATTGTGGGTACTTAGCACGACCGGCGAAGAAATTCTTGAACGCTTTGCCAAGCTAACTGCCCGCGGATTAAGTTTCTGAACCCACGGGGCTTTACCTAATAAAGTTTCAAATGATCAATTTGACGATCCGGCAGGTCGAACTGAGACTAGAGATATTGGACTGGGGGTTGTGCCCGGTCGGCGGTTGGCCTCGGTGTAGATCGGGGCCTTTCGTTTTTCAGGGGAAAGTCTTCAAGCCCCAGCCTTTCACGACACCCGCAGGACCTTGGCGAAACTTGGTATTGATGATCTCGTAGGCCCTGTTGGGTTGAGCGGGGTCGAGAGTATGCTGGGTGATCGGGCGTGTTGTGAGGTCAGAAAACTGCAACCCGGTCGAATTGGCCCGCTTGTCAGCGAAAACAATCTCAAAGCCGTGCATCGGCCCCCAATGATTGGCACTGTCACGGATGCTGCGGAAGGCAGATTTCAGGGCATCGTCCTCCCGTTTCCCACGCTTCTCGACAACAATGTGTGTCTGCCTGGTGTGCTCGCCTTGGTCCCTGAGAAAGGCATAGGCGCGCTCCATACAGAAGCACAGGGCGATGTCATAGGGGTTTTCAGGGTAGGCGTACTGGTGGGTGAGCCGGTACTTGTCGATCACAGCGGCGACAATCGTGAAGTCGGTACCCTCAATGATCTCGTTCAAGCCTTCCATGAAGGCTATGCGCTTTGCCTGCGTCTTGAGAAAAACGAAAGGGGGCTTCTGTTTTCGGATGTCGTGCTCGTGCAGGACAACAAGGTCGTGGCCAAAATGCTGGAACTTGAAAGCCTGTACCTTTGGCACAATCGAAGAATAATAATGATCTTTTTGGAAGATACAGAAATCGAGAACAAAGACAGAAAAATATTGATCAATAACCTCTAGGCTATGATCCCCACTTTCATAGACATATATGACGTAATTACCAAAATCCAATTCATACCCATCAGGTAGGTGCACTCTGTTTGGACATGGTTACGCGGCTTCAGCTCGGCTGTTCTGGGTAAGAATATCCGTGATGTCGGCAGGATCCCTAGACACGTCCCAGGACCAGCGGCCAAAGCCGCCATGCTCGTTTACGGCATGCACCCACTCGTCGAGGAACCGACGCTTGGTTTGGTTCTGCTCGCTGTCCTGACCTTTGGTCTCTAGGATCAGGTAACCTCCGGATTCGAGCCGGATGATGAAGTCCGGGCGGTACTTCCGCACCACCCCACGATAGACATAGAGCACCTCGAAACCTAGGTGATCATTTTTCACCCAGGCTTCGACCTCGGGGTTGTGGTCCAGCTCGAAGGCTTCGGACGCCTCCCAGGCGCTGTCATAGACGCAGAAATTGATGTGGCTGCGCGTGGTGTACTCACAGGGCTTACCGGTGTACCAAGTGCCCATGTCGCCGGTTGAGCGGATCGGGTGGTCCTGGTCGAACACCAGCTCCAGCTTCTCCGTGTTTTCGAAGCGGATTGCCTCCCAGATGTGCTGGACCACCTTGGTCATGTAGAGCGTGATGATGAGGCGTCGCTTGAGGTTGTCCTGATAGAACAGGGCAGGGGTGATGCTGATCCTGTCCGAGCGGATGAACTGCTCGACCAGACGAACGAGCTGGGCAAGCAAGAATTCTCTGCTGCCCTTCCAGTCCTTCTGCATCTGGTCATAAACGTCCCGCGCGGTCTCGAAGATGATCCGCTGCGTGCGGAACTCTCGCGCCAAGCGCTCTAGGTCTATGGCGGCAATCTTGGTCACGTCTGGCTTACCTCCAACGATAGGGGCAAGTTCGGCAATCTGGGCCGTCTGGCTGACGTTAAGCTCCAGGGGCTGTATCTTCTGCCAGTCCAGGGACAGACGGGGACGGTACACATGGTCGATGCGGATGACGTTCGGCCAACTGATCTCGAAGGGGAGCTTGTCCGCTACCGGTTCAATAGCGGTCTTTGGCTTCGGCGGATCCGGGATCACGCCATCCTTGGATTCATGGGGCAGAAAGGTAAAGGGAACGCCGAAGATGTTGACATACTCCGCGTCAAACAGGCCGGTCTCGGGGTTGAGCTCATAGGAGGTGCGGCGCAGACCACGCCCGACCACCTGCTCACACAGCAACTGGCTGGTGAAGGCGCGTAAGCCCATGATATGGGTCACGGTCTTGGCGTCCCAGCCCTCGGACAGCATACCGACAGAAATCACGCTTTGAATCTGCTCGCCGGGTTTCCCGGCCCTGCCTACTGTGTCCACCTGCAAGCGCAGTAGTTCAGCCTGCTGTTTCTTAGTCAACTTGCGCGCGGGACCATTGTCCCCCTGCGCGCTGGTTTTTTCATCCTCGCCGATCTCAGCAATCGGCTCCTCGGTGGTCTCAGCCTCCTCCAGCACCCTGGAGTCGATGTGCAGGGTCCGGTCGGGGTCGCACAGCTCGTCGATGCGCACCTTTTTGCGTTCGAAGGCATACTTGATCCGGGCCGCCGTCTCGGTGCGGTTGGCGACGGTGATCATCACCGGTGGGGTCTTAAACCCGCCTTCCTGCCACGCCCGCACGGTTTCGCGCCAGTCGTAGCCCAGAAGGTAGTACCCGTTGATTACCAAGTCAGGCAGTGGCTCCTCAGGCCGAGCGCGGCGGTTTAGGTCATCCTTCACGTCCGGGTCGTTGTAAATGTGATAAAGGCGGGATTTGTAAGTCCTGGCATCGGGCACGGCATCGTCGCGGATCACTACGCGCGGCGTCTTGACCAAGCCAGCCTCGATGGCGTCGTTGATGCCAAAATCGCTGACGATCCAGTCGAACAACGCATCCTCAGAGCTTTTCTTGCCTGAGGGGGCAAAGGGCGTGGCGGAGAAGTCGTAGCAGGTGAGAATGCCGCGCGCCTTGTTGATCCGGTCGAGGCCGCCGACCCATTTGGTGGCCTCTTCGATCTCGTCCCTGGTGACGCCCTTGACCTTGGACTCGGCGGGCACACGCCAGGCATGATGCGCCTCGTCGTTGATGACCAGGATGTTTCGGATATTAGCCATGTCCCCAAGGACCTCGTGGACATAGGCTTCATCACTCTTGGCTCCGCGCTTATCGACGCTGCGCTTTTTGGCGATCTTCTCGTCGGTCTCCCAATTGAGCGCGTGCCAGTTGCGGATGATGAGCTTACCCTGCCGGAGTTTGTCGAACAGGGACGACGGCACGATGCGAAAAGCCTCGTAATAGTTCTCCGGGTTGGACGGGTCGAGGACGGCCAGGCGGTTCTTGACCGTCAGGCCGGGGGCGATGACCAGGATGTTCTTGGCGAACCGGGTGTCCTGGGGGTAGGTGGCCTTGTTGAGTATGTGCCAGGCGATGACCATGGCCATGACAATCGTCTTACCTGAGCCGGTCGCCATCTTAGCGCACAGGCGTTCAAACGTGCCGCCGTCGGATGGAATTTCGATACCGACCTTTTCGGCGGGCAGGGCCTCGGCCAGCCAGATCAGCGTCTCTGCGGCTTCGAGTTGGCAAAAGAAGAACCGCCGGGCATCGAACTCCTCCGGGTTCGCCCAGTGCTCAAGCAAGCGTTTGGTGATGCTAGAGATACCCGGATACCCGGCCTCGCGCCATGCCTGCACGCGGGGGCGAATGTGGTTGACCAGGGGAATCTCGACGAAGATGCCGGGGTCGTCGAAGGACTGGGAGCCTTGCGAGGCGATAACATACCCGGCGGGACGGCGGCCCTTCGTGAGGGAGAAGGTCCGGTTCTCGCGGTTATAGCTCCAGTAGCTCGCCGGTTCCTCGTAGGGCGAGTTGATGATCAGGCGGTCTATGGTCCTGCGTTCCATCAGTCGATCCCGATTACCTTGAGGCTTTCAATGCCCCGGTCGTCGATGATCTTGACGGCAGCCCGGCGGTGCTCACCCGGCTCGAAGGGCAATGAGACGGTCCCGCGATAGGCTTCGATCAGCTCCTCGTCTATCTCGGCCTTGAGGTTCCTGGCGAGCTTCGCCCAGCCGTTACTAGCACCGGCCATGGGAAAAAAGACCTGGCGGGGGAACAGGCTGCGCCCATCGTAGTCGGAGTCAAGCATCCACATGGCGATCTTGTCATCGCCGCCCGATTCAACCCCGCCGGTCTTGGTGTTGTAGTAGTCGAAGCCGTGGACCGAGAGGCGGAATTTGCCCTTGTTGTCACCCTCGGTGATCTTCTCAAGCTCCACGTCAGGCTGGCCGATCAGCCAGAAGCTCTCGTTGCTCGCGCGCTTTTTCTTGAGGTCATCGGTCAGAAGGTCGGCATTCATCTGTGCCTTCAACAGCGTCACACCCGGCCAGTTTGTCTCGTCGATGTCCTTGGATGCCTCGGGATCGAAATGGAAGGCCGCAAAGACGATGATCGTGGGCCTGGGAACGAGGCTTTGGGCCTCCTCGATGGCGAGTGCCACTGACCGCTGCTCCATCGGCGCATGTTCCGGGCCGAAGGAAACGAGGACGCGCTGCGGAGCGTCCTCGTTGGTCTCGGCATCGGCGTGAAGCCACCTTGTTCCCGCCATCGGCTCCACGCGGGAAAATGCGATCCACTGTCCGTTCTTGCCGCGAATGCCGGTCTTAAATAGCTCGTCCCGCCAGTCGCTCTGGCGTTGCGTCTGGCCCGTGCGAGCCACAGCATCGTCGGCGGGCGGTACCATCCCGGCATCATTAATGTCGTCAAAGGGTTTCACAGCTGGGGCGGGAACCGCCTCGACCGTGAAGGGACCGGATACGCGAGCTTTACTAATATCCTTAAAGGGCTGATCATAAAGCGGTTCCATCACAGGCAATTCACCGTTCGCGATGGTGCTCGACGTGATGTGGCGGGCTGTCTTGTATGAAAAACCGCTGGATACCCCCTCATCAGGGTAAGCAAGTCGGTAATAATCAAACAAGGAGGTCATTAGCCTTTGTTTGGCTAAGGTCAGGGCAATTCTTGAACTGTCACAAGTTATCCAACGCCGACCCAACTCTTCGGCAACAAGGGCGGTTGTTCCACTACCACAAGTAATATCAAGAACTAGATCACCGGGGTCTGTGGTCATCAAAAGACAACGTTTAACGACTGCGGGATTAGTTTGAACCACATAGATTGGGTTGGAAGCACCGCCAAAATCATCCCACCAGTTTGTCACTACTTGATACGGGAAGTCCGTGGTGTATCGTTTGAAGTAAATCTGGTTCTTCCCCACAAAGATCCGCTTTTCCTCTGCTAGCCGATCCATTCCAGAAGGTGAGCCATCATCAGTGATTGCACTGTGTTTCCAACAATTTCCCCTGCCCGGATCGTAGGTCTCTCCATTGTATTCGAATGGGACGCTTTGGGTGCGCCGGTAGCCTCCGGCGGTCAAGTTACCTGGCTCGAACAATCGGGCATCCGGATAATCTTGGGTAAGAAGTTTTGGGAACCGCCGATAGTCGTTTCCAGTTTCTTTAGAAATCTCGCTGACCGTGGCAATGCGGCCATCATCAAATTCAACTTGATTGAATCTTACGATCAGGTCCTCGTCGGAAATATTCTTGTAGAGTTTACGGAACTTAGATTTTGCCGCTTTTCTGTTTTTTGCCGCCCACAATATATAATCATTAACTGGGGCAAGCATCCCCGCTTTCTGGCTGCCCTTTTTTTTCAAAGGGATTGTCACAACAAAATTCTCGGTTCCAAATACCTCGTCTAAAACTTCCCTGACGTGAGCGATATTCTCATCTGATATTTGAACGAATATAGAGCCTTCATCGGCCAGGATTTGTCGCACTAGCAAGAGTCGGTCTCGGATATACGAAAGGTATGAGTGAATACCAAGTTCCCAGGTATCCCGAAATGCTCTCAACATCTCGGGTTCAGTTGTCAAATCTTCATCGGCATCGTTCTCACTGAGTCTTCGCTTGTTGACGAAGGGCTGGAAGTTGGACCCGTATTTGATGCCATAGGGCGGGTCGATGTAGACCATCTGCACCTGGCCACCAAGCCCTTCCTTCTCTAGCAGGCTATTCATTACCAAGAGGCTGTCACCCGCGATCAGCCGGTTGGTCCAGTTGTGCTTGTGCTTATAGAACTCGATGGCATCGCGGATCGGAGGATTTTCCTCAGGGGCTGCGAATAGCGATAGCTGCGGATCCGCTCCGTTGCGCTTTCTAACGGCATCGATGATGGTACGGGGGTCGATACGCTCATGAACGTGCAGGGAGACAGTCGGCACGTCGAAAGAGGTGTACTCGGCCTTCCCAGCCCAGACAAGCTGCGGATCCAGGTGAGGGTCGTAGGCATAGGTCTTTTTGCCCGCATCCTTGTCAGTTTCTGGCGTGACCAGGCCGACCGGTGGGTTGTTTGCGCGCTCCTTATCCGTGTGCGCGTAATTCTCGATGCCTCTCTTGGCGTTTTTCCTTATACGAGCCATACTTCATCCCCAATCTCTTAAAGCAATCTTGGTAGATGCCCAAGCCGCTGTACCTGCTGCCCCCCTATCGCCTCCTCTCGCCTGTAATAATTGGCGGAGAGGGATATGCACAATACGCAAAAATCCTCCGAGCAGGCTATTTGTACGTATTGTACGAATTGTACGTATAGGGATAGAAATTCAGAAACGGACCACGCCGATCTGCTGGAGACCCTGGCCGACGTCTGCCGGGGACTCAATATCACGCCCGTTGAAGCCAAGGAAGCACTGGCGCCAGAGGACATCGAGGACTGGCGCAAGGGCGCGATCAGCAGCGATACCCTGGCCGCATTTGCCCGCTCACTGGTGCAGCGGCGGGAAAGGGATCAAGGCAAGCGCCCCGCCCACTATACCGAGCAGGCTACCTGCAAGCGCTGCGGCCCGATCTGGTTGTGGTTCTCCGGCGAGGTTCCAGGTTGCCCCTGGTGCTGGAACCGGGCAGCCGACAAGCCGATACCGCGCCCCTGCTCCGTTCACTGCGGCGATTGCATTCACTTCGAGCGCATCGACCATCCCCACCTTGGGCACTGCGCGAAAGGCGAGCCGAAAGCCATCGCTGGATTGTGGGACACGGACCGGCGCTCTTGCGAACGCTTCTTGCCAAGGCCACGGCGAACCCACAACGACCAACCAAGGCCCACAAGGATTGAAACATCAAGGTGAATTTCCCAAATGATTTCGGTTAAAAAATCACGGAGGTAAACATGGGCGGCATGGGGAGCGGACGACGCTGGTACTGGGGCGCGAAAAACTCTACCAGCAATTATCGATCCATCGACGTGCGGCGCTGGAAACGGGATGGCCTACTTACTCCGCATCAATCCTTTGTCTGCCAGTGGTCACGTCAGGGCGAGGTAATCTCGGCCATACACGTGCGCATCGAACCGGGCCGGGTGATCCTCACTTACCGTCACCGAAGCGGCGGTGAAGATTGGAAGGACGAAAGCTATCCCGTCTATCTTGACTGGACCACCTGTAACCTTGGTGGCCAACGCCCCTGGTTTCTCTGTCCCGCCCGTGGCTGTGGTCGGCGAGTGGCGATCCTCTACGGTGGCGGCATCTTCGCCTGTCGTCACTGTTACCGGTTGACCTATCCCAGCCAGAGGAATACGGATTACGACAGGATGGCACGGCGGGCAGATCGAATCCGCGACAAGCTGGGCTGGGAGCCGGGCTGTCTCAACGGCCCAGGCGCGAAACCCAAGGGGATGCACTGGAGCACCTTCGAGCGGTTGACGGCGCAACATGATGCCTTTGTACAGACCTCACAGGACAGGATCACAGCCCATTTTAGACTCCCCACTCTTTGGTAATACTGGCACTGTGACAGCGACAGTTGCGACACCTGCGACACAAGGAGTCGATAACCGTGTTAGCTCCGAGGGAATACCGCCCTGCCTTAATAGACATTCGACAGCTTGAGGACATGGAAACCTGGGAGACCGAGTAGACAGTACCTGTTCAGGGGTTACACACACACCCCAAGAGATGAATCGATGAAAGACACGAAGGAAGTACGCGATTTCAGCCTCAATAAAATCGCTGGTAATCCAAACGCGCCTGAACGAAAACCGCGCAAACACCCGCGACAGTTCACTCTGGTAGAGAAACGAAGCCTGGAGGCCAGCGTCTCCATTGCAACGGAGACCCTAGAGCAGATCGCCTTCCAGCACACCGTGCTCTGCCAAACCTGTATGCCGTACCGCAATCCTGGGGACGAGATGAGGGTTTGGGAGCGTAAGCAGGGCTCGATTCTCTTACACATCGAGGCAGGATATGCCATCGATCCTAGTACCGAACGGTACGCCAAAATCGGCCTCCCGTTCGGCCCCAAGGCGCGCTTGATCCTAGCTCATCTGAACGCCGAGGCGCTCAGGACCGGATCTCCTGAAATCGAAGTCGAGCGCAGCCTAACGGCCTTTGTCCGGCGTCTTCAGGACCAAACCAAACGGGGGAAATCCGGACCGAACGGTCGCGAAATCCACGTGTTTAAGGACCAGTTAGGGCGCTTATCTTCTGCTCTTATTCGCGTCGCTACAATCCGTAACGACCGCGCCGTACAGATCGATGGAAAGATTGTTTCCGGCTTAGACATCTGGTTTCCAAAGGACGAACAACAGCGTGTCCTGTGGCCTTCGACCATCCAGCTTGGCCTCGATTACTTCGTGAGCCTACAGAAGCACGCCGTACCCCTCGACGAGCGCGCGCTGGCGGCGCTGGCGCACTCCGCTATGGCCCTGGATATCTACGCCTGGCTCGCCCAGAGGTTGCACCGTATCCCTCATGGGAAGCCCCAGTTCGTCTCGTGGGCGGCCGTCAAGGGGCAGTTCGGGATAGAGTTCGGGCGGATGAACAAATTCAAACAGAAATTCCGTATCGCAGTGTCACAGGTCTTTCGGTGCTACCCGAAGGCCAAAGTCGAAGTGGACCATGGAGGATTGACGCTGAGGAACAGCCCACCCCCGGTTTCTGCGCGCGTGATCCTTGTGGAAAAACCTGCTGATCGGTGAAGTTATCCACGGGCACTTGGGTGCACAATCCACGGGCACTTGGGTGCACAATCCACGGGCACTTGGGTGCACAACCCTATAGATATACCTATAGCTACCGATAGTTATCAGCCCAGACCTGTGGAAAAACCTTCACAACGGAACCTAGCTCCACGACCTATGGCACAGTACCAGCCGGTCACCAGCCATCCTGACAAGGACAGAGCAACAGAAGGTCCAACGGAAAAGTCTACAGGGAGAAATCCCTGCCGAGGGAAACGCTCGGAGCAGAAGATCAAGCCAAGGAGCCCAATTCCAGCTCACTGGCGCAGAACTGAAAACCTAAAGCAACAACGGATGCGCAGAAGCCATCGGAAAGGCCCTCAGAGGCTCTCTCAGGCGATTGCGGATGTTTGGGGTAGTTGGATAACATAAAAAGGAAAAGCCGCTCTACAGTGCTCTCAGAGGCTCACGCGCCAGAACCCTATGCATAAGTCTCCAAAACGACTATCGAGTTTCTTTACAGGTACACCTACCGGAAAAATCACCTTTCACTATTTGGCACACTTGACGAATTCAAGCGCACCCTTATCCAAGAGCAAACACAGGCGAGCTTAACCTCCTCCAGGGCAAGGGGCTACCACAAGGTCCTGGACACAGAAAAGCACGGCCTTGCCGCCGATCTGTACCAGGAAAAAAAGATGCCGGTCGGAAAAATCTGCAAGCTGATAGGAATCTCAAAAACACCGCGCGGAAGCTAACCATTTCCTTCGGCGGCCCGCGTTCGTCCTGGTGCCGCACTCCGCTCGTCACTTACGCTCCCTTGCTTCCCTGTGCTCCTCCGAGAGGTCGGGGTCTATGCAACTACCATCCATCGATAAAGTAACTACCAAGACTTACGTGAAACCGAGAAGATTAGAGCTCTTTATGTGCAGACGTTGATCAGAAGACGACAAGCAGGGAAGGGGTTGTCATTCTTTCGAGAGCGCTGCCTTAAAACCACGGGGTATTTCTCACCCAATGATGTTGGTTATTCGTTATTCTTACGTAATTGAGGTTTAGGAATCAGAGAAAGAGGGATGAAAAATGATCATTTTTCCTTCAACCAAAAAGACGGCCTTTAACTGCCCACATTGTTCCGCGTACGCGGCACAAACATGGTTTACGTTAGGTGCCAATTGGGAGGAGAAACCGCCTGTGGTCGAAGTTGATAAGTTTTGGGCGAAAATCGAAAAGGATTCACAGACAGGGTTTCTTAAAGGTAAAGATGACCTCGTGAATTCTCTCTTAGAACATGTCGGAAAAATCAAACGTGGCTTAGTGTTTATAAAAAGGGATCAACGAAACAACAGATACGCCGTAGAAAATCTGTTTCTGAGTGAGTGCTACAACTGCAAGAAGGTGGCAGTATGGGTATACCAGAATCTGGTTTCTCCGGCTCAGAAAGCGGGTCCACTCCCGAACCAAGACCTGCCTGAAGACATAATTCATGATTTCGAGGAAGCCCGGAGCATCGTGGATTTATCGCCGAGGGGGTCGACAGCTCTTTTGCGCCTTTGCATTCAAAAGCTCTGCAAGGAGTTAGGAGAAAAAGGCGATAATATCAACAATGACATTAAGAATCTTATGGCAAAGGGGTTGGATCCACTGATCCAAAAATCCTTGGATACCGTACGTGTAATTGGCAATGAGGCCGTACACGGTGGGGTTATGAACCTCAAGGACGACAAGGACACCGCGTTAAATCTTTTCAAGCTTGTCAACGAAATTGCAGAACAAATGATCTCACGTCCCAAGCGCCTCAAGCAGATGTACGAAAGCTTACCCGAAGATAAACGGAGAGGGATTGAGGCAAGAGACAAAAAGGTTGGGAACTAGGAGATGGGGATAAGGGGTATTTCCCACCCGTCTTCGTGGCAGCTGGAGTCGCAAGAACTCTCTTTATTCCTGCAACCCATAAAGCACCTTGCGGCAGCTTCCGTGGCCTTCGAAAGTGCGGGGGCGGAGGTCAGGATACGACTTCTGCGTCGTCTAGAATCCCGCTGGAGCCAAAGCTTCCCCCAAATCCATTTTCTACCGACCCCTTTGAGGCATGATGGTATTTGAGGACCTCCAAGGGTAAGTCAAGCGTGGTTCTGGTGGCTTGGCTATGGCTACAGCGGTTACATCGACCGGCTGATTGGCCTCAGGTGTAGCCGGCGTAGCCGTAGCCTCGGTGTCCGCTGCAGATGTCGGCACCGCTCGGTCCGTTCTCGATACCATGCGGCCCGCAATCAACTCACTATGGAGTAGTGATAAGCTGGTCTCCGGCGCGTTAAACGGCACGCTAATTGCCTGATTTAACCCCCTAGGGTACCCAAGGCCCCCAAAGCCTCGCAGGGCCGGCCCAACACGGTTGCGGCTTATTACAAGCGTCGCCCCTGCGGGTCACAGCGCACCCCCCCCGGCCCGGCGTCTTGGCAGGATCAGCGGCAATCTCTCCTCACCAACCCTGATCGTCCAGCACCGCATAGTGGGCATAAGAGCCGTCATCCTTAATCTCGCCCCGTCCAAACCCGAATCTGCGCGACAGCCGGAGCGGTTTGTCTTCGAGGCGTTTTAGTAAAGAAACCAGTTTGCGCGGATAACTCCGGGTCGCCGGGCAGTACGGTTCAAACCCGGCCTTGATTCAGAGCCTAAGGCTTGCGCAATAGAATGAGGCTCTGAAGCGGCAATGCGTTTAGCTTCGGGGCTTGGAAAAAGTCGCGGTCGGCCTGTGCGAGAAACGCCGCGTCCTTTGGCAGAAGGACCAGAATATTGCCCGGTTCTCCGCCGATCTCCCACGTTGCACGGAAGCGGTGGGCTTCGAGCTTTCGGTTTCCCCAGGCGGGATCGCCTAACAGCACCAAACCATTCTGGCCGATGCCCCGCACCACGGAGAAATGGTCCTCTCCCTGAAGGTGTAAGTGCGCGATGACCGGAATGCTAAGCTGCTTGAGCTGTCCGAAGTTGAGCGACAACCCAACGGCTCTGAACCCGAACTTTTCGACCGCTTGTTCGAGGTCGGCAAAAGACGCCGTTGCCTCTAGCTGGGCCTGGATCGCCTGGACAAACCGCTTCTCGATGTCTGAAAAGCTAGCGCCGTCCCCGATTGCACCCTTTATTTGAGCGGCTAGGTTCCGTTTGATGTCTTCGCTAGATACCGCGCCGTCAAGCGCCGCCCTGATTAGCGTCGAACGGATGCTGCGCTCGAAGTCCGAAGCCACACTGGCGAGATTGGCCACGATGACTTCAGCGAGGATGTCCTCCTCGGATATATCCCGCCCGTAGAAAAATTGCAGAATTGTTGCCGCGGCGGCGGAACCACACGAGACATCCAAATTCTGCTTTACAACCTGTGCGTCCCGTAGATCCTTCCAGGTCTTGATGGACAGGCTGCCGGTTGTGGTTGGGTAACGAAGATGGATTTCGCCGGCGTCCGAGAGCGCCGCTGTCGTCGCCAGAAAAGCGCCTAGGACCGTTTGGAGCCAGTGGCGATTCTGGGCATGCACTGGTACGCAACAAGGCTCATCTCGTGGGAGACTTTTTACCTTCGAGAGCTTTTAAATCAGCAGCATCTATAAAGTCGTATTCATATTTCTCCCACCGCTCTCCGGTGTCAACAGTAACTTCAACCCGGATGAGTTCTTTTCTCTTAAAGTCGTATCCCGCGCTCATCTTTACTTGATATTCAACGCCATCTCGTATTGGGAACTCATACTCACGTTTCTTGAAAATTTGCAGAATCTTTACCTTATCGCCCGACATTATCTCCCTTAATCTATCCTTTGCGATTTGACGTGCTTTTGCTTTCCTCTTCATAATACTTTTTCATAGATACTTAAATCGTGGTAATTTAAACTCACTGATCTACATAACGGCTTGAGGGCAGATAGTCCCCCATCGTCTACGCCAACCCATACCATAATTGTTTTTTCGTTTTCCTCGTCTCCATAGTGAGCCCATATAATTGGTTTTTTTATCTCTTCTTTGGTCTCATCGTCGTCATAATAAGCCCCTATTTTGAATTGGTATTTAATCTCTCCTAGCGGGTCCCAGGACGTGGGTTTATCCTCGCCCTTTTTTACTAAGCTGCAGCTATCTCCGTTGCCTTCTTTTTTTATAGGTACGAAGACATATTCTTCTCCCTCTGGAGAGATAAAACCGTGTTCCTCTTCCTCAAGAAGGTTCATAATTCGTTCTCTACCACTAGAGACGACCTCTTTCAGCTTCTTTTCCGCGAACTCATGCGCGAGTTTTTTATTCATGGGCGGTGGTTCTTTTTCACTAAACAGTTTCGCAAACCATGTTATATAACTAGAAATAACCTCTCTTGGCTTATCCTCTGCACCCTGGGTTTCCCGGTTTTTATTCATAATTATCACCTTGGGTTACTCTCTCGAAATTTGGATCGTGGCCCATAGGGAAAATATTCATGCACCGTCTCTTCTCCCTTTTT
>Ga0209454_1000500_pt1 | contig 20833 bp, 10 predicted proteins | sample WorMetHERISLAND1_2_FD_187400 | JGI IMG/M metagenome (GOLD analysis project Ga0209454, IMG submission 187400) | Marine gutless worms symbiont microbial communities from Max Planck institute for Marine Microbiology, Germany - Olavius geniculatus... | ecosystem: Host-associated > Annelida >... | reverse complement strand
GCGTGCGTGCGGCGCCAATCTGTGGACAAGAGGCCACGCAGCGTATACGCAAACGATGTCGTGCGTTGCACATTCGTCATCTGCGCTGATCGAACCGACCGCATGCTGGGTGTCAATATTCATAACGAACAGCACAATGGTTGCGGCGAGCAGGATTAGACACAGAGTGACACGCCAGACCTTGAGCTCGAATGCTCGATTTGTCATCCGGCGTTATTGCAGCGGCGGCAGTAGTCTGCAAAAATCCGCGAGCTTTCAGGCAATTCGTCTGTTTGCCGAGTTAAGTCTCCACAGCGGTTATGATTAACTGCGACGTAGTGTTTTATTGCCAGCAAATGTTTTATGATCTCATTCATCCGACATTTCGTAATAAGCTATTGAGTTGCAGCAATTTTGACATTTACATCGTGTTGCAGAAAAAATTGCTCATTTTATCTTGTTTTTTTTATTTAGCCAAATCATAACACAAGTAACTACAACATAATTAGTGTACATGTGAATATTCATTACGTGAATTAAGACCTACTTTTTTCCATTTTTTCAGAAAAGGCAAAATTGAACGAAATTTTCCTTGCAGAAAGCTATAAACATAACATCAGAAATTGCCACTGTGGTCAATATATTTGAAGGTGCAAGCGGCCAGCCGTAACACAAACTGGCCCGGCATTTTGGCCTACCATGTACATGCATTTACAGTTAAATGTTTACTTATGTTGCGGCACAAAACTTATCAAAATTCACTGTAGGATTGGCTATTTTACGAGCAAAGAAAAGCGGACCCTTTTCCGAGACACAGTCTAGCGCATATTGGCTAGGAAATAATAGCTGTAAGAAGCCCGTTGCTCCAGACGCTCTATTCAGCGAGGAACCATACGCGATGATTGAATTAACTCCCCCTGTAGCAATATAAAGGCAATAATAGATACAAACGGTGTTTCTGTTCTTTAGTTAGAATTCTGATTTCCATTGCTACACGAAAGGAAACGGAAACATTTTGCTTCCGTCAACCGGTCACGATATCACCGGTGGAGAAATAAATGAGGTATTATAAACATGTTTTATGTTTATGTCTTTGCATTGCTTGTTGTGCTTGAGGCAAATAGAAATGCATATTTTTTTCGCATTGAGCTTTTTTCACGTTGAGTCGACAACGTGCATATTTATTGCGTACTTAAATTTGATTGTGCTAAATCAATAAAAAGGTGTCGGAAAATCACTAAAATTGCGATGGGAATTTTACACAGTAGTGCAGTTACGCAAGGACATTAAGTGGTTGTGTTGACTTAACGCGGTGACTATTTGTACGGCAGTTATAGAATCGATTATTCGACAGAAGGCGGCACTAGCGTCGGCCATTGGCGTTAGCGTTATGTGTAATAAAGCAAAATTAAAGTTAATATTAGGGTTATGATTTAGGGTTAGGATTAGTGTTAGGGTTAGGGTTAGCTATTTTAGAGAATTATGCGACGACAGATGGACATCCAAATTAAGGCTGTAACATTAGTCATAAATTGCAGTGCAATAGAAGCAAGCATTAGACTTGCGGACTGCACGCAACCCGTGATACCCTACTAGGATTGAGGTCGTCCGTTGGCCGGCTGTCGTGAGGGTGTGTCTCTAAGGCGGTATGACGATCACATTACCTACCTACATACTTGCGAGTGAAAAGGCCAAGCGAACGGAAATGTAGCGGCATATGCCGCGCTCATTGCAAATGGCTCGTGACGTTTTTTCGCTTTCGTGCCACGCAAGCTACAACCTTTACTCGTTCGGGGACGAATCGACAGTTAATCGACCGAACGCAATATTAAAATGGGCTTCGATGGTTGCTGTCGGGGTCAGTATCGGTTATCGTGTCACATCAATAACAGTCGAAGTTCAATTCCTTCGTGAGACGCCTCGACGAGCACCAACAATAGGCATACTCGGTGTGTTTATGCGTCTGCGTCTGATGTGCATGGTTATCACAGAAACAGCAGACATCAGATTATATACACGAGGACGACACTGCGAGGCAAATAGTTTATTTGTACAGCGTGGGTAAAGGTGGCAGCGTTGTCTTACGTTTGATTGGTAACTGAAGCATGTCTTAAACGAACAGGCGCGGGTCATGTTCCCAATCTGTATGTCGTAATTTCGCCGGCGACTCGCTCATGACAGAGTAATTTAGTAACGTATACTGTTCCTTGTCATGTCGTGACATCATCATCATCATCATCAGCAGCAGCAGCAGCAGCTCAGACGTTTAGACATCAACTAAGGCTCCTCACTACAGTCAGAAGCGCTCATACGGAGGCAGGCGTTAAGAACACGGCGTACATATTAGCGACTGTTAACGTTGGTCTTCCTTCATCAGTCTTCATTACCTTTTTGCAGCTTGAAGACCGAGAGAAATGTTGCAAGATAAAAACAAGCTTTCCTTCAGGATTTGCTGCAGCGGAAACTCATGTTGGCCGGTGAGTGTCAAGTTAGGTTCTGAACAGCCAAAGAGCATATTATGACCGGGAGGCGTGATATTCAATAATCCCAGTTTGCCCCCCCCTCTTTCCGCCTCCCAATAATTTTGGCGCGGCGCCCCTATGGTTGAGTAAACCTTTCAGCAGACGGATCGTAAAAGAAGTTATTAGTTTCAGCAATCCCAAGGCCATTAAACCTGTACTGCGACAATCCCAGTGTATTGCAAGCAGAAGCTATATAGCGACTGTCTGACTGATCCAGTTACATAACGTTTTATTGCACGATACTTTTCGTTTACGTTGTTTTTCAAACTTAAATATGTGTTCAGAAAAAAATGACGTCTTTTGCCGTTACGTAATAACTGTAACAATGTTTGATTGATGGTCTGTCTACTGACAAACATTGGAGCTAACTTAGAATCTGTCACCGGCGTTATGAGTTAAAAAGTCAAAATTAATATTTTAAAATATTAAGGAGTTTTTCTTTGAATTTTTATATTGCATGCGTAGACAAAACTATCTGAAATTTGTTCACACGGTACATTTGTCTGCATAATTGCATTTCAAATTGCACGCAGATAAAGTCAACATAGGCCAAAATGTTGTATATTGATTAAATATATAAAATTTAACAAAACAAATTTTATTTCTCACTAAATAACAAATTCTTCTTTGTTGCTGTACAATTTTTCGACCAAAAAATTGCCGAAAAAACTAAAATTTAGGTGAAGAAGCAGTATCCCCAGCCTCTCTCCCTTTTACAACGTTATCTGGCCTGAATGCGTTTTTGTGAGCAAAATCAAATAAAATGTTGCACAGAAATTGCGCTGAAATTTTTTGAAGAGTAGATCTACATACAAGAAGTAACAGATTAGATTATGTACGGCGTAAGCTTAATTATCTTCCTAGGGAGATGCAAAGCATAACCTTCCTAAGGAGGTAATTTGGCTAACACCGCATACACTTTGTTACTGTAAGATGTAATTGCTGTCAGATGCTAAATTATATGACAGGTGATAAATAGATAGATGGACCGTATACTCGTATATTTACTTAACTTCGCTTTAAGATCTCGCATACTTTTAGGCGTTTTAGAACCATTTCTTCGTTTTTGCTTTTCTTTGCTTTAAATGTTTAAATCAAGGTTAAGGTGAAGGTCGACTGCTTAAATATGTTTTGTTTTGTGGTTTACTGGCAGCAGAAAAACTCAAAAGTTATGTATCATAATTTTGCTTAACTTAATCCTCATAATCAATTTGATCAAATGTTTTTGTGCGAAAAACATTCGGACAGATCTATGATGGAAATTCGATGATTCACTTTCTTTAAGAAGAAAAAGTTGCCCTACATATGTGCCGTGGAATTGCGCACTGGGCCCATGAAGTGGCCTCAGCGCTCGGTGGCCGCTTATGCGGTCACCCTCCCCGCAGGTAAAGGTGTGTCGTTAAATTGAAGATTGTTACCACTAGCCAGAAAATCCACTAACGAAAATAAAAAATGTGGCATAATCAATTCACATGAAATTTCTACCAGTTGTAGCTGAATAAATACCATTTCACAAAATATGGCAGTTGATTAAATATTCTTTGCTAGTCGTGACGTAACGCTGACGTCATAATCTGTTACGGGTACAAGCTTTAGTTTCAACTGGTGCTCTCAGTTGCTACCCTACTTCGATGGTGAACTTAATCTGGTTCGCTGACGAAAGTGTTCACTATGTCAGCACTAAGCAACAGGTGGACATGAAATCAGGCGTCTCACGATCCAAAAACTCAACCTTCTCGCAAGCTCAGTGTGCTAGTGCACTGTCTTGCTCGAACATGTGAAAGTCCAACTATCTCCACAGACACATAAATGCGATTGCTTTGCACGTTTTTGTGGCTGCAACTGTAGAACTTCAAGTATTTGTCATCAATGAACAAGGTTTTTCACCATCGGAGCAGGGTAGCAACTGACAGCACCAGTTGAAACTTGCAAGCTTGTACACGTGACACATTATGACGTCAGCATTACGTCACGACTGACAAAGAATATTTAATCAATTGCCGTATTTTGCTAAAATATGTTGAATTAGTATTTCTTCAGCTATAACTGGTAAAAATTTCATGAAAAATGGTCATCATTTGAGTGAATTATGAAAGGAAGAAAAAGGGGTTGTTTTTATGAAACACCGTGTAGATACGTACCCTGCGCGAAGCTGTTGAGCTTGCAGAAGAATGCGCCAAGCACCCAGCCCTCGGTGAGGTTATCGACCAGATGGACCCAAGTGCATGAGGACGTCACCATGATGTCCGAGATAGCGAGGTTGACGATGAAGTAGTTGGTCGGAGTGTGCATTCGCTTGTTGCGCGCCACCACAAACAGCACAGCTACATTGCCGATCAGCGACAGCAGGATCACGATGCCGTACATCGTCGTCTGCAATAACACCAGTTATACGTATTAACAACGTATACGATTATTTTGCCAGCTTAACAGACGGACGCCCCAGTCAATCACTACTTATTTGACCAATTCCCTAGCCGAGCTAAGGCTCCTGCAATCAAACTAGAGCTGTCGAAGCGTTAATTTTTAACGCATGAGTTAACGCATTAATAACGCATCACTATCGTATGTGAACTGCAGATATCATAGGTGAACACCATCGAGATTGTGAATGGAGTGAAACCAACGAAGTCGTGCCTGTGTCGCAGGATCGTGACGGCAACACAACAATTTTAGCTGACCGTACTTAAGTAAAAGTCGAGTTGTTGTCATGGTTGTCGTCCGTCTGTCTGTCCGTCACGGAAGTACTGTGGCTAAACGGTGCAAGATAAAGCCCACGGTAGGTTGATATTGGTCACTGATAGGAAGTCGCATATTGGCTTAATAACATAAAAAAATTATCGACCTTGGATAGTCTTAAAGGTCGCTGACAACCAGTACGGTCGGCTATCCTAGCGACAGCTGGGTTTCTTGTCATAGTTACTTGAATATTATTCGGTCGTCAAATAAATGTAGTTTAATGGAATACTGGAACTCTTGTTTCACAGAATTAAGCAAATTTACGTGTGCGTTAATTTTTTTTAACGCGCGCTAATTTTTAACGCGTTAATAAGTGACGCACCTCTCGTTTTTTCTTAAAGCGATAGGCTCATTCCAGAAGCTAAAATGATCTGAGGCTAAAACTTAGCATGTAGGTAGATTACGGCGATAAGTTGATGCCAAGCCTAGCTCCTACTACGTTTTTAAATTGTTTCGAAAAATTAATTTGAAAAATCGCAAAATTCGTTCGATACGACAATATGGATCTTCACGTTACGTTTGCTGTCAGGTTAATTAAACATTAAAACAGTTACGACATATAGGCTTACTTACGCCTATATTCGGTGTACGGACACCAAATTTTAGTTATTACCGTAAAAGCTCTAAGTGTAAATAGTATTTTTTCGGTGCCTAAATAATTACTCATGCTATTCGTAACAGTAACACACGATAGATTTTAGTGTACCTTAACTGCTATTTCCCAGGTTGGTGCCTTTGTGATGTTCCTCGGATACGGCAAGGCGCTGGTGTTGAGTTCTGGCGGTCCGAACATGTCGAAGTCGACAGAAATGCTTAGCTGAAGTGCAGGCGGCTTGGCTACTGCCGCGCTAGTCAAGTTCGACGTCGCGCCGTCTTCGTTACGCAGGAAGTCAAGCAGCTCAACTCCTCGAAACGGATCTTCAGTCGACATATTGAAGTGCTGTTCGCTGTGGGAGGCGTAAACACAAAGACAATTGGCAGTTTCTTGTCCGTCTTTTGCCTTTACAGAAAAAAACACACTATTATCGCATTACTTGGAGTAATTTTTTATCAGCAGGTATGGTTTATTTGACTAACATACATGGACTGCATCATTGTCACCATTTCTGCTGACTTTGCTTTGGTTTATGAAAGACAACAACTACCAGTAGTTGAATTCTGCAGTTTTTAAAGTCTTTTCGGTGGCTACAAAAATTGTTCGAAATTGATCGAAGTTAAGTATTAATCAGTAGCAGCTATACTTAAAACTTTTAAAGTGCTCGACACGACTTGTCAGCTGTTTAGCCTGTGATGCAGACTACACAATCAGCAAGATTTATAGCATCGATCTCTACACAAAAACTGAAGTCAAATATTCGGTTTATTTTTTAGGATGGTTCATATTTTTTCCGGTTATAATTAATTATCAACGGCTTTCTAATTTGACACTAACGTTGTCCAGGACTCAGTAATTGTTGTACTGGCTTCGAGAATTACAGAGCCAAATTTGCGTTAATTTAATGCAACAGACATTATCTGAGACGTTTTAGCACTACGCTTCCGAGAAAATTGAGTCGAACATACCGGCAGTTTCTGGCGTGGATCTCTGGCAGTAAATTAACAGCAGATCGATGCGATGCGTTGTCGTCCGTCCCACGAAACAGACGCAGTGAACGTGCACACACGCAGCCGATGTCGGCTATCGCCAGCGCAGCGTGTCAATTGCACAATGCCGCGCCGCTCGCTGTCAGCTGCGTGGGCCTGACGCAACGAAAACAGCAGCAGAAGCAGCGTGGCTTTTGGCGCATAGTTTCCATCCTACGCGACGCAAACATTGGCTAGACACGATTTCTATCATAGCATTTTGGCCGTTGCGTCGCTAACTTGAGCTGCGTCCGTTACGTTTGTTGCGTACATGCTTGTGCACTTTTGTTGGGTTGTTTGCGTCAGTGGCGTAAAAAGTAGGCAAAGGGTCTTGCGTTGCGCTGCCTTGCGAACGTTGTGTTAGACTTAGATGGAAATCAGGCTTTAGACGCTTCTCGGATGATCGGATATTCACCTACTAATCCGCGACAGCGCTTGTATACGAACGCTTAGAAAACGAGAAAATATCTCCACTTTCGATCCGGACAATCAATTGATGTTAGTTCTGTGAAACGGGGATTTAACAGCAGTGAGTGACTGATTGCACAGTTATCCAAATGAGGTCGCTAGCGGCCGATTCTGTTAAGCACTAGTTGCAAGATCGATAGGATTACGACATGATGCTCGCATGTACGAGTCTGTCTGTTGTGATTCTGAGAATCTTTCGAGAAGCGTGCAACAAACAGATAATTCCTGCGCACTCGTCCAAGCTTCTATCGCAGGCGCACTTCAGCACGTCTGCAAACGATCGCTGCAGTCGTTATTTTATCTTTCTTTGATAATTACTGTACGACAGTATTGACAATTGCTACAATTGCTTCGTCTGTGGTCTGTTTTGTCGTCGAGCAAGTTTATATCATCTGCCTAAGACAACCATTGCTGAGACTAGCTCTGTGTATTACACTAGGCCTAAATATCGGCAATTAATTAATATATACAACATTATTTACAAGCGCAGGACAGCAACTTCAAGCTCGAACTGCACGGTCATATATAGGTAACATTGATGGATTGTGAATTCACAAGTAGGATTTCTTACAATGTTTACACGATTAATTAAATCAGCATTTTTGCTTTTTGAAGCCTTGACATTGGCGACTTAGCTCTAAGGAAGTATCCTCAAATTTTTCGCTAAAATAGGGGTGAGGGACTTATAAAATCAAAAACGTGCAATACGTCTGAAAATGCGCACTTTTTACTTGGAGAAAACACATGAAGCTAACAATGAAATCGACATGTGACTAAATGATAAAGAAAAACAACAGATAAGGTTATACAGCGTTTTTAGTTGCTGTTAAAATCAACGACCTCTGATGACCTTGAAGTTGAACGACTATACGTACTCTGGTGCACAAAACCCGTATCTTTTGGAACCATCAAAAAATGAAGACGGACCACAGCAGCAGAAGAAATAGTCTATGAATGCTTCTGTACGTAGGCCTATTCTCGCATCGAAATAATTGCTTTTCTTGCAACAGCACGGTTTTCTTGCTTTTTTTATACTAATCAGAGATACGTTTTTGCATTGCGCATACTGCATTCAATTTGGTTTTCCAGTTGTCTGGAATAAGTGGCTAACGGTGACAAGCGCACATAATTAGATTTCTCACAAATTTAATCATCGTTTGACTCGACAGCTGCTACAGTATAATAAGGCCCCTAGTAGCCCCTGACCAGTCGACGCTCTGCCATTTGTAGATCATTAGTTGAAAATGCGCAGTTTCTACTTGCAGAAAGAAAACCCTGTGTGACGATGACGATGCAATCGACAGTTAACTGAATGATGAATAAGAACAACAGTCACAGTTATACACGTTGGTTATCAGAATTGGTCATCGTTATTAAACATTAATGCACATACATAAGCAAAGATTATATGGAGTTGTGTGCGAATTGTATCGCTAATTTTGCCCCCCCCCCGCTCTGTGTGCAGGCCCAAAACAACAAACCGGTGATTATAGCCCTATTTTTGTAAATACTTATCACGTTAGAAAGTTTATTCTATGTCATTATGATTACGTCGTATGTGCTTGATTGTTAGCTTGATGTAGAGTAGGCAGTACCCAGACCCTGTGGTAGGCATTGTCTGTGCAAAAGCCAGCGCTTTAATGTTCTTGGTGCTAATGGCCTGCGTGCCGTGTGTTCAAATGTTAACGTGCGTTGTAGGCCTAACGGCTCGTCTACAATGAAGCATATTGTTATTACTGCAGTGTATTCTGGTGCAGCACGCAAGAGCACCAGTGCGAAGCAGTGGAAGATATTCCCATTGCGGGTATCGTTTTATGGCCCCCGAATCGACTGCCGAGTATGAAATAGAGGAACGTCGATGACACTGCATCTCATTAAAACTAAATCATGTTTGTCACTGGTATGCTCCATAGGCGCTTGAGTATATTAGGTTAGGACACAGCTAACCGAATATACTCAAGCACCTATGGAGCACTGGGATTCTGTAATCCACAGCAGTAAAAAAAATTTGAAAATGATTATATATTTGGCGACAGCATGTACAATGGTTTGGTGTCTTGTTTTATGACTCGCTGTGTAGTGATTTCACTATTTGCTGATACCTCATGCTGTACAAAAATGGTCATCATTCATTGGCAAACAGTGTTCTGCTCGAATTATCTTGCCACAAAAATGACGTCGGACGTTTATCGGATTTCACCTAAAGGGCCTATAAACCGGAATCATTAAGATAGCTCCGTGGATTAGATTAAGGATTAACGCAGCGCGTTCACTGTTATGCTGAGCACTGTGCTATGCTCCGCCCTCAACAGTATAGTCTCCGCCTTTCACTCACGGCGACCACGAACATACCCCCATCCCCCGCCCACGGACATAAATCGCAACTCTACAGTCATGAAAGAAGAACAGGAATCGTCACACTACGTTTGTCACTGCTACAGATCTAACGTCATTGTTATAATGCTAAGCAGCGTACACTGCCTTGTACAGTACCGTACGTATTCATTATTGTTCCCAGTTTTATTGTTAATTTAATATGAGCCAAGTAGGACTATTTCACACCAGCACATTTTCCAGCAATAAAATAATCTCCAACATAGGCTACCAGTACAGTCAAACTAAAACTATCTCACGCCGTTTTACGTAAAATGGCATAATTCAATATCAACATTACAAATATTTAAATATTACGGTAGCTAAATGTTTTTTGTACATCCAGATTCTTAATCAGCCATGCTGAGCAAACGGTTTTAATCTTTTGACGCTTAAATTTTAGCTGCTTGTTCAGCCGGTAAGCGAAATCGTAAGCGGATTAACTTTAATTTTTTATGAGCATGTCCAAGACAGGCGATAGTTGTTGCACGGGATATAGGCGGCATATTACAGCAGAGTCACGAAAATTCATTGTTTCGACTATCAAAAATCAAATGCCAGTCAACTTTAAACAAAAATTTAGTTTATTAGGCCTAAATTTAGTTATCAAGCACAAAATAAGACAGACAACGAAACATTTTCTCGCTGTCTTAAATCTGTATCTACTGCACAGAAGCTTGCGTCGATGAGTTTAATTTACCCGCGTAATTCGATCGAAGCATTGCAACGAATGCAAACTAGTGTATGTAATTTTGGCCGTGAGTTGCCGGTGATCAACTGTCATCTGAGCGACAGCAAGTTCTGTCCGTCAAACGCGGCAAGAACGAAAAGTCGCTCGGATGCATCACTACACGAGTAATTACTAATTTACAAACAAGTCTCCGCTGATGTGAATCAGCGTTTTGAAACTTTTCTACTGAACCCAGCTCAAAACATTTAATCTAAACAACTATTTTCTTATGTTGCCTGTTGTTAGTGGCTCAAACAAAGTGTGTCAAGTAAAAAAAATTTTGTTTGCTAGTCGTAGTTGGCGATTGAAGTGTCAAGTGAAAGTCGGTTTGTTGCAATGAGCGCGAAAATCGGCGTGCGGCGATCGATATTCAAGTCAATTCGGCCAGAGTCAAGCACCTGTGATCGAACCATTTCTACGCGCAGTAGGCTACAAACATTAATGCATGTTCAGAGCTTGCACAGTAAGCTTACAACTCGTCGTGGAGCTCGTATTAGCTTGTTGCGAGTTTCGAACGTTTCCTCATCAGAAAACGTGTCCGTCATTCGTAAGAATGCATATATACAAGACTCGAACTGCGATCACGAAAATTTGCGCTCGCACAGAAAGCAAAGCAAACAGAACGAGGTGTCAAAGCGTCGAGTGGGGTAGAAAAATAAGGAGGGGATATTTCTCTACACCAGTAGTCTACCACCCAACTAAAGAGTTTCGGAGAGCGCCGTGCGACAGCGAGCGAGATCCGGGACGATCAAAACCCGACCGAAAATAAAGCAGGCACATTTTAAGCCTCACAAATACTTCCGGTAGAAAGGAAATGCAATATTTTCACGAATTACAAGATATGATGCAAATTAAGTTATCGGTTTGTCAATTACAAGAATTAAATTTAGAAAATTCAGGTCCAAGTTCTTTTCGAGCAATCCAACATCGACGTGCACAGTTCGCCTAACGTCGTATACACCAGCGCCATTGGTTTGCCGCCTATATGTCGGATGCCTATTATTGTACTGTACAGAATAACTTCTAGTTATTTTTGCGTGACTGTCAGAAAGAACCAGTTATTAGAGATGTGACTATAATGAATGTCGCGTGAGGCAGTATGATGAAGCCACACACGTCGCTGCTGTCGTTATATGAGATTGTGTCTTTCTTATACGGCGACGGCATGCTCGCATATCATGTATTTCTTATGCGACTGCTCCATCTACGCCACAGCGCATGGCCGTACTATTGTACACTAACACTACGGCCTAAAATGTCGCCCTTTTTATCACCGCGATAACTTCGTTTAACGTAAACCAATTTCTACATTTTTGGTAAACATATAGGCCTACTACGGGTAAATGTCAACAAAATGCTATTCAGCTGGCCTACGTGGCACGGTAAGCCCTTATGTATAACTGCACTGGGCGTATATTATGAAACTTTGATCGATCCTATTTTGCTAACAGCAGTTGTGACATAAACGTCAGAAAGTAAAAACAATGCTTAGGAGAAAACATAAATGCAGTTTTAACAAAGTGGTGCAGTAGCACAAACTATAGGTTCTACATCGTAGCCCAGGCCTACATGTAGGCCTACAATTAGCCTATAGGCTTTTACAAATTTCCGCTTGTCTATGTCTGCCAAGATTACGAAAACTGGTTGCCAGCAAACGAAGTTATTATTAAGTATACGAGTAACATTTTTGAACCACTGTGTAGCTGCTGCAGGACTGGTGATCTGCCAATGTTACAAATTAGCAGAATTTATTAACAGATCGAATCTGACGCGCGCGCGCTAACACACAGACCAGTGAGAGCACAGAGTCGTCTCTGACTTATGTACTCTGTCTCAAAAAACATCCCCGACATTTTCGACTGTAACTTGAAAACCAATTATCAGATTCTGATAATTTTTGGTACGAGTATTCGTGACATAACTTGTGATCAAACGGCTAATCAGTTTTCTACCTAACCAAACATTTGTTTCAGCACTACCTGGGGAAAACACAACCAGCGAAATATTACTTTTTTATCCAATGCGATATGATTGCTTAATTAACATAACGCGTAAAAACACATCTTGTTCACATTTCCGACACTTTGGCCGACATTTCGTCCAGTTATTCATTTTTCAACTGCCTTTAGTAAAACTGCTTGAATTGTTAACCCATTATGTGAACACAGGCAAGGAGACGCTTTCTCCATTCATTGACAGCAGTATCGATAAAGTTTTGCTCCAGACCAATCCAGGCTGTACCAGTCGCTTCTTGACTCCACAAACATTTCTTAAACTTCGTCTGATAGACACACTGCTGCATGACAGTCAAACATTGTAATAGACTGGCCCACAGATTAGGACACATGGAATTTATCGACGTTTTTCATTCATTTTAACACGTATTATGCGTGGTCTGATTTCCCCAGGTAGTGCAAACGCAGACGTTGGGTGAAGTGGAAACTAAAACACTTATTTAATAGCCAGTTGTGTCGGAAATATTTCTGCCAAAAATAATTAAAATTTGCTAATCATTCTTTAAGTTGCGATTGATAATGTTGGGGATGTTTTTTCAGGTTTTCTGTTTATTTTAACACGTATTTTGCTTGATCTGCTTTTCCTAGGTAGTGTAGAAGCATACATTGGGTGAGGTGGGAAACTAAACGGTCATTTGATGGCAAGTTGTGACACAAATATTCGTACCAAAAATTATCAAAATATGATAATTGGTTTTCATGTTACAGTCCAAAATGTCGGGGATGTTTTTTGAGACACAGTGTAGAATAGTTGACTGAGATTGACTTGAAGAAACGCAGTCAGCGTCACGTCCACTGTACTTCATGTCGTCATTAGGCTAACGCCAGTTCGTAAAATGTTACAAAAATTGACTCTAAACTGTGTTTACGATGGACATTCAATCAAAAACACTTCACAGTATATACCCAACGCGGAGCTGCCTCGAGTCGAGTAAGCTTACACCTCAGACTTCGTTCGATTTATCTGACACTTTTCAAGTGCAGATATCGTGCAAACTATAATTGCTAAGCCTATATCACACAAAATGCATTACGCGGGTAACGATTGTAGCAAAATGAAAAAAATGTCTGATAGATTGCTGCCAAAATCTAACGATCTCGTACTATGTCCTTTGATTTTGAGTTGTTTACGTTTGGAGACATTCTGCTCATAAAAATGATTATAATACACATGCGTGGAAAACTGGTCAGGGACCGTGATCAAATTACTATGCTTTACGTTTACTTTCATAATGATAAACAAACGAAAAATGTACCAGGGACCCATATTTTTTACCACATGGGTTATTTTAGTCGGCTGGTAAACGTAAGTTAATGCAATATCCAGCAACAAAATAATGCAGGTATCATCAAACGATTTTGATGCACCAAAACAGATAAATGGCAGGAAACGCTTGATGACGCAAAACGTAGCAAATTTTCAAACATCTACGTTAGCCGACGAACATTTCCAACCGTAGAGAGAATAAAACGTGTGCAGCCAACAGCGGGGACGACGATCTTGCCAGGATTTCGGAAGATAGGCCCTAAATCCGACAAAATTTTATATATGATTCTTGACCGTGCTGCCGCTGCAAAGTATTGCTATAAGTCTCCATGTTACTTAGTCTTATGGGCTGTCTTTGTGTACTAGTTGACTGCGGATTTGATGTTCGTGTGGAGAAGATATATCAGACGGCGTCATTGAGATAGCGGAGTCATCACGTCACTGCTGCGACAGTTCCGTGAACGCTTGCGCTACAGTGTGCGGCAAAAAGTATCCCCTACCGTTTTTTTGCCATTTTCTTAGCAATTTCTGTCAGTTTTGAAGAAAAATGTTGTACTTTTATTACATCTGTTTACAATTAACGTTACCGAAAAGCATTTTATTATCTGTAACTACTACAAAGTTATTGGATTCTTTTTTCTAACGACGCAGTCATTTCTCATGTTCACAGAATGTTTGCAGAACAGAATAATTTGCGATGCAGAAAAACATCGTCGGTGGTGACTATGAGTACTCGAAGTGTTTAACGCCAGCTTTCACACAGGCATTAAACTTGGTAAAAATTTTACTAGGCCAGTAACAGCTTGTTGATAGGTCCCAGATCACCTAAGTACAGTGCCTGTTTGAGTCCGGCGCCAAATTTCGGTTATGGTGAATCCGTAACCTTACGACTAGCCTCGTATGTAGGCATGATGAACACGTAAGCTAATAAGTGTGCGAAGCATCACGTAAAAGTTCCAGGCGGTTGCTCAGAAAATGGCAAACAACTTTAAGGGATACTTTCTGTGGCACCCTGTATAGAAGGTTGCAGTGATGGCGGCGGCGCAGGGGCGTGACTGCAGGCTGCGTGACTGGCATGACAGCCGACGTCAACACAGGTTATCAGACAGACTCCAGTGTCGCGACATTCTGCTCGGAAGACAGTCCAGTTCCAATTTACCCGACACCCAACTCACTCTATCAGTTTTGGGTTTTTGTGGTGTTGACAACTTGAAAGTGACACCAACATATAGAAGCGTATACAGTACATGTACACAGAAATTTCCGCAGTGTTACGAATATTTTGATAGCCGATAGGCCTAGCCACTAATTACTACCCGCGATGTAAAGACACTAAACATTACAGTGCTACTGAACAGCCGTGGTGGCACGCGTCATATTATGCTCGTCTAAAGCTTTAGATAGCCTAACCAATTATTAGGCGGAATCGCTATAGCGCAAGCGATTCCACTTCTAGTTACACATTTCTCCGTAGCGTGGTCTGATGTCTGTTTATCTGTCGTCTGTCACATTCGTGCACCACAATTGTAACCGTTCGACAGATTTAGACATTTGGGGTCCATTAAATAAGAATAAGGGTCATTGAGTCCAGAAGAAAAAGAAGACAGCTAAGTCTTTTGCGAGGGAGATTCCCTTTTGGCGCTTTGAGCCGGCGAGGGTTAGACCCAATTAACCTAGCACACAACCCAAGTCGGTCGGATGGACAGCTCTAGTTAACAGCCAGCGCCTTTAACCGACTGGGCCAGTATACCAGCAGTCCTGGCCAAAGGGCCTAATGTTACGCATGAGTCACCGTTTCTTCCCTAGCGATGGCCGTAACCACCGCCAGTACTAATTTTACCATCCCACGCAGGGTAGAAGGCCGAGTCAACCAGTTGTCTGGGCTTCGTACCGTGGACAGTCACCCATCCAAGTACTACCGGGCCCGCCGTAGAGTAACTACGTAGATTTGACTCAACGCGTTACCGCTACGCCACCAACCAACCTGACCCAGATGAAGGCGAGATTTGGGGGTCAAACCTTTAGCCAAAGCACATTACTGCTTGGGAACAGAAGCGAGTAGAAATTTAGTGTTTTACCATGTTTGGATGAAGCCACAGACAGACACAGAACTCATGTTTTAGTGTTCACACTAGGCTACTGCTACCGGTAATAAACAGATCCGGTTCCTGTGTTTCGTGATCTTGCGTGACATTAAGTCCATCTTAGTAAAATATTCAAAAATCAGGATCAAAGTGTATAGAAAAATTGATCAAAAAAATCGACCAAGTCTCGTTTCTGTAAGGACCGCAGTAGCACGTAGCCTACCTATTGCAAAGTAAGAAATCCTTTATTTCCGAATGCTGACTTTTTCTAAGCAGCCGTAACAAAACTGGCAACAGAGGTATCGATTAGATGTTCACTGTACGTTGATCCAATTTTATCGGATGCCATAGAAGGTACGTAGGCCTACTGCCTGCCTAGCGACTTCGCACTCAGTATCTAATCTGCGTCAGTTCTAGCCTAGGTTCAACGTCCACAGCGGTGTTGGTCGTTCTTGTGACACGGCGTTCCACTGTTGCAGTCGCAGTAGCATGATACTGAAACTCGTTGCCAAGCGACGTCATCATCGATCACTGCAGTCTATCTCATAATTTTGATGCAGAGAAAAAAATAAAAGGGAGAGTGGAAAGAAAAAGAAAGGAAAGTGGAGTAGGGAATATGGAGTATTTGGGAATCACCTAGAGAAAAAAATTGACTGAGTACGTCTTACTAGCAGGCTAGACACTCAAGTTTTACTAGCACTATGTGTCTCATTTATCACAAATAATCATGATGAAACCTACAGGCTTGCTGTCAACAATAAATCTTCCTAGGCAACATATGACATTACAGCGATCAAACGAACTATTCCAAATGGAACAAAGGTAAATCAATTTGGCAATTGATATAGTCTCTGTCTGTGATAATGAGTTCACATGCACTTTCTATAGTAACCACTCTGCTATCTATGATGGCTTGGCTGCAATGTGAAATGCAAATTTTGATTCGGGTTTCAGTCCCCAAATCTTCCTTTGACACAGAGACTGGGGTCACTGTGAGTACCTGCTGCAAAGTATCTGTTCGTGATATCAGCAAGACTAATGTACGGCGACCAACAACAAGGCAAAGATGTTTAAAAGCCTGAGAAACTGACACCAAAAGTGCAGTTTTAAAAGCTGCTCCGAGACAAATTCTGCAAAGAAAAACCTCCAATCAACCGAGTAAAAACCACTATGCACTGCACACTGGTGTCAGTGTATTACAAATAGTTAACAAGCATTCAGCTGCCACTTCAATGCCATTACACTGTCAGCCAACATATGAGCACACAAACACACACACACACACACAAGTACATGTACAATAATTGTACACTACTTATGAGAGAAACAACATGCAAATATAATGCTGGCTTAGAACACTGTTTGCATTCACAAATGCAACCAATAACTGCAGTACTATATCTGTATTTTTACCAGTAACTAATACGGCTTTCTGAGACTTTGGCACTTTATAAATCATTTACTTACTTACTTACTTACCCATAAAAAAGATGGAAAATTACGACAACTATGTTCGAAAATTTACTGATTATGCAGGATACAAACTCTGTACACTGCACCCAATGCGGTAAAACAAACCAAAAAAACTGTGGTGTTAGATTTCAACTTCTGACTTTTGTTCACCCATCCAATTTTGCCAAAGTTCCAGATTGGGCCTAGGACCCCTTGAGTAGCCATGGTAATTGTTACAGCAAGACCTACCATAGGCTGAATTACATTCTCTTGCTCAACAAACACCATGTAGCATTGAAAGTTAAAATTAATTATCTGTGATGTAGTGATGACTCAATATATCGAAAATATCGATATATCGTTTTTGATATCGATATATCATATCGTATCGTATCGATAAAAAAATATCAAATTTTTCGATATATCGTGACATTAAAAATATCGCAATATTTTTGGTAACATCGCGATATTTTCTACAGATTTTCTTCACTACCTACGTACATGCGTGACTGAAAAAAGATTACAAATGGGGCAAGTTAATAGTGTCATAATTTAACTACAGTCGTAGGCTAATTAATTTCACCTAGAGACATAGGCCTATTTTTATCATCTAAATAGAGCACACTGCCCAATGATCACTTCTTGTTTTTATGCATGTATAAGATTTACATACTTATTATTTTAAAATATCGATATTGCGATATTTTGTAAAATATCGTTTCGAAACTGAAATCCTGATATCGAGTCATCACTACTGTGATGTGAACAGAATTCTGTGCCAAAGCAAGCTCAGATATTAACATTACTACAAAAAATAATCGACCTAAACACTGCTTGTGCTGACTTTGCAGGTTTAACTAATTACTGCAATGATATAATTATATCAACTTTATCATACTGTAAAAGTTGATCTAAAATTGACATACATAACAACCAGTGCTCACAATCAAATGCAAACATAATTGTGACTTTAACCATGATGAAGGCCATAATGTTGCTTTAAGTCACCATTGCCTCTCTATTTAAATGCAAAACTGCACAATTAATGACCTCACTGAATTATCTGTTACAGCACAATTAACTTTTCAACATGATAACGCAGTCCTTATGATCAATCAAACAAATACGCTGCAACGGTATCTAAACTAAAAGAACTCAGCAACACAAAAAATATGCTAAATATTATGCAATATTACACAGAACTGTACACAGAAACAGTATGGCAGCAAGCCACAGTTTCCACTGTTCATGCTAATGGCGGATGAATTGCCGAGCAGAACTGACTGATCCTTGTGCACTGGTCAAAGTATGCTTCATGCATCCAGCACATTAGCTGCTTCTAATCATCATGCAACACCAGACAGAACAATTTTAAGCTTAAACCGAAGACGTTTGATACATTTAATGCAATCTGAACAATCAGCATGACTAGATCAGAAATATAGGCATCCTCGTACCAGTAATAATCTCTAGACTAGTGAACTGTTATCTTCAAATGCTCTAATTTGGTTTTTCAGCCAGCCTATTTTTCAAGTTATTCAAAGTTAGGCTGAATCACAGGGAACAACCGATTGGAATTGCCGGCACAAGTTTCAAAAGCCATCAAAACACTGACAGAACACAGTCTGTAAATGCAGATGCTAAACATTATACACGAACATACACAGACAGACAAAACTATAGACAATTTACAAAAAGAAACCGAGTTAATGTCGACCATAACCAATAACATGAAATTCTGCATCAGCACAAATAATGAGATAATATCAACGCTGACACTATAAGCCTAAACATCATTCAAGTTAACAGCAATGTGCATTGTTACGTACAATTATATATAAGAGAAGAGATCAGCTCACAGTGCAGTCAGTTCAGTGATGGGTCACTGCTGTCTGGACTGCATCAAACTCTGCTGATATCTGCAACACACAAAGGCAACTACACGCAACCTCGAGCATGATGCTCAGGTGTACTCAACCTCGTACTCTCAGCAGAATGGGAAATAAGTAGCAGCTTATGAGGCTTCCGTGTAAATACCTAGTGTGGCTACTGTACTGATGGGGTGTTACGTCTGTTAGCTGCTCTGCAGGTAGAATTGTTCACATTTAAACACTTACACAAAATACGCATCAAGTACAATCTGCACGTTTTTGACATCTTGTGACCTTGACCATTGGGCTGAAAACTGGCACGCCGCTTCCTCGCTCATGCGCTGGAAAACATTCACACCATTTTCTTTGTTTTTCTATGCCTGGTTTTGTTTCCAAGTTAGGAGTTCTTCTAGAACCGATGGAGAGACTGACAAATGGGCAAAATCTGTGATGTGGCCTAGTACGATGCCTTCAAAAAAGCACTCACACACATTTAGTGGTCATCTTTCTGGCTATCATAAAAAGTCCATGGACACCAAAATTATCTTACCCGTTTGCTAAAAGAGCACAATTTTGACGGTAATATCGGCACCCAACATTTTGTCAACATGGAAAAATTGGCATCTGAAATCGATGATCCATGAAAAAATGCAGAAAACACACTGTCATGATGGCTAGGCATGAATCCCCGGTGACGTCATCCTAGCCCATGGACATCATGAATATTAATGGCCTAGCCTAAGTTGATAACATCACTGGCTAGGCCATTAATATTCATGATGTCTATGGGCTAGGCCAATGACATCACTGGGGGAACTGATAGATTGGAATTTTTCGTATAACGTGATTTAATGCCACATGTCATTTAAAATCGCACATGAATTTCCTATATTTATGAAGCTCAAATCAACATATTATATATGCGAGGTAAAATGTCTAATTTAAATCTACATAAATTGCGCGAGTGAGTTTGATCGTGGCCATGGATCTTTAAACTCTGCGCTCTAAAGTACAATTAACATGTAAGCAAACAAGATGCGTTAACATACACCGCAGTATTTAACCTAGCCAAACCAGCCATGCCATCACTCCATGGAAACTCAGGCAAAACTGGAAAGCAATCATAGCTCGCAGGTACCTCCGCCAAGTGCTTGTCAGATTATAATGTAGATTTCACCTACGCGTTTCAAACTATAGTTGCATTTTCCACAGTGACCTAAAAACCGTGATTGGATACACTGCCGCTTTGCCAGCGGTTCCGTATGCCCCCTTTAACCCAATGGTAACGAAAATTTCAAAGTGCTCCAGAATCCAGGATTCCTGCTGGATTGCCCCCAAAATTGAATCACCTGTAGTTTATGCCACGCCCGACATACCCTCAAAATTTCAGAAAGATTCGTCCATAACTTTTTGAGTTATCTTGCTAACACACAGACAGACAAACAAACAAACAAACAAAAACCGGCAAAAACATAACCTCCTTGGCGGAGGTAATAAAGCACTGGTTTTGGTCACTATTAGAGAGGAAATGACAACAGAGTTATTAAACCTACCTGCTACAGCAATGCATTTAAACTGCACTCTTACACAATGTATTAAATACAAAAAAACTTACCAGTTTACATTACTGTGTAAGGGCGACCAAGTCACACATCCAAAACAGCAGAAATCATTTTACTAGGACACAGAGTGATAAAATGACGAACTGGC
>Ga0209454_1000497_pt1 | contig 20888 bp, 8 predicted proteins | sample WorMetHERISLAND1_2_FD_187400 | JGI IMG/M metagenome (GOLD analysis project Ga0209454, IMG submission 187400) | Marine gutless worms symbiont microbial communities from Max Planck institute for Marine Microbiology, Germany - Olavius geniculatus... | ecosystem: Host-associated > Annelida >... | reverse complement strand
TGTTCTAGTCGATATTTATTTTTTTACTGCTACCCTAAGTTGATATCATGCACTTAGCTGTAAAGTTGTAATGTGTATTAAATGCGCAGAAATGGGACGTTGAACTGGGCGCTGCTGTTTGAAACTGCGCTTGCACTGTTCTTCATTTACTGTCCGGGAATGGATAAAGGACTTCGTATATATCCGCTCAGGTTTGTGTTAATTTAATACACAGCAAACATCGGTTGGACATGGGTGCTTTTATAAGTGTGCATTTGTGTTATCGGTATTGTACTTTTCCCCAGTAATTCGCAGGGTTGAGTAATGTCGTGCGTGTCAAGACGTGTAGGCCTATGAGCAGTGAAAACAAGAGAAACTGGGCATTATAATTCTTGTAATTTTCTAAAACTGAGAATATTTGACGTCGCCGTCTCCTATCGATCTAGGCGGTGGCATGGTCTGCTGCTTAACACTTCATGTACAGTCGACATAGTTGCCCTATGCCCGATTACTAGCTGGATAACCTAACTGTCTTTGGACACGTAAACCATCTCGGAATATAGCTAGGTCAACCCAGGTCAACTCAGCTTTCAGTCCTTCTGGTCAAGGTAAATCGAGTTCTACTAGCCTGCTTGGCTGGGCTTAAGGCAGGGCGCATTCACCTCTAACAGGCAACACTGTGTCATACTGTCATCTCATATGGCAGGTGGCGCGTTTCCTTTCTTTGCTATACACTTACCATTAGTATAGGAATGAAGATGTTAAGTCGACAAGACAACATGTAATAACTATACCAGTACCTTAATTTCCCTGTCCTACAATAGACAGCATCATGAGATTGATGACTGTCTGGAGGATAGCAGGGAATATTATTAGAAATATCATGTAAAATTATAATGGCAAGTTCTTACAGCTTTGGGTTTAGGTCGTTTCCGTGTTTAATGTTTTATATTAGGTTTTTCTCTAAAGATTAAACTTACTGTTTCATTATTAAGTGGGACGTTAAACCCGAACTCACTCACTCAGTCACTCACTCTTTCGACTTCTACTAGTCTGATGTGATGGTGGTGGCTGGTGCGTCTATGTAGGTGGTCCTGGTGGTTCGCTCCGTGGCCGTTCTTCATTCTAGTTCTCGCCTACGATGAACTGCGGAAGGTCGTTCTTCGCGCCTACCTGGGCAAATCTCCGCCGGGCGCACCTGTCGGCTTTGTAGAGCGAGAATTCTACTACTGACTCTGAATGTGACAGTCTGCTGTGTACAGTGTACTGAGACTTCGTTGTTAGCAGCTGGATTCAGCTCGGCGGTTAAGTTAACTGACACATGGCTGTCACAGCGAGACCTCCAAACAGTGGCGTCATGGCATGCTACTCTTCCCCCCTCCCAAAATATATCCTTTTCGCCGGCGTCCGAAAATTTTCTTCCTGTAATGCAAAAGTTGGCACGGAAAATGTCCCATTCTCTGTGAATTTAGGGGGACAGAATTGAAACACCTGTTGTATCGTATCAAGATAGTGGACAAAGGCGTCGGCTGCCTCTGAATCTACATGGTTATGGCATTCCAACAGGTCGTCTATCGAAAATTGGTCTGTCAGAAAATTAGTTTTTTGCCCCTAACATTTCTATCCGCGGCACCGCTGCGTCGAAATGTATATTGCAGGATGTTTCGGTCAGAACGCGCATTGCATCTAACTGGCTGCATTCCTGTGATGCGTTTATTTTGCAACTTGTATTATAGTTTTCTGTATCTGGAGAGAAATTGCTTATCAAATGTGTCTTTTGAAACACTATTGTCTGATATTTAGTTACTAATATTGATGACGATTACATGTATGCTTCTTAGTGTTTTCTGTAAAGAACACTTATCAGCTTGTGCATGGCTTTGGTACCGTGTTTCTACAGTTCTGTTTTTGTCGTCCTTCTGTAAATATAAGCCTACTCAGTTACACCAAGAACATTTTTTTGTTATAAAATTAAAAGCATTATCAATGGACTTAGTGTCATTTGTAACACCAAAATATTTGTAGCTTTATCCAAAACCGCCGTTACCCTTCCCTCCCAAAAATTATCTCCTATTACCCGTGCCTGCGGGCATACCGTTGACTGATGTGATTGTGGACTCAAGCTTTCATGACGTAGTCTCCCAAAAAAGAAGTCAAGAGGACAGTCAAATGATGGCAAGAAATGGCATAAATTATTTATGAATTTGAACACTGCCTTCGCTTTCTCTAAGCAAGTGACTGGAAATAAAAGTAAATTAAGTAGGTAAATGGAATATTTAAAGTGCACAATGTCCGGTAGTGGCCGAATAGGCCTATCTCGAGGCAATATCGCATATCACCAATTACTTTGGTAAACAGTTAACATAACACTGGAATTTTACTAGGAACACTAATGCCATTGGTTAGTGAATTAGGGGGGGGCAAAGTAGGGACCAGGCAGTGTACGTTAAAAGTGCCGTATAGCTATCTGGAACATAGAGCAAAATGACACGTACGATTTTCTGCAGTTAGAAAGAACTTGAAGTTTTGTTGTAGTGAGTGTGAGATGGAGCATACAATTTTGATTTTTTTTACCATTCGACACAGTTGAAGGTCAAAATATACAAAAGCAAAGATAGAGCAAGATACTCGTTAATCGATTCAAGACAACACTGGACAGTGCAACAACATACACTGTGTCTGGGAAAAATAACATCCCGAACATTATCTATTGTGACTTGAAGAAGAATTGTCAGATTTTAATAATTTTTGATGCAAAACAATTTTGACAGTAAGCTTACTAGCCATTAAACGACCGTTTTAATTACCACGACACCAACTGCCTGTTTTGCATTACCTGGGAAAACCTGAACAGACGAAATAAGATACAAATGCAATATTTCGTTGATTTTGTTTCCCCAGGTAGTGCAGAAGCAGACAATGGGTGCAATGAAAAATTGGACAGTCATTTGATCGCTATTTGTGTCTGAAATATTTGTGTCAAAAATTATTAAAATCCGATAATCCTTCTTTAAGTTACAATCGAAAATGTCCAGGATGTTTTATTTTCGGACACGGTGTACAATACACGTAGGCCTAATACTCGTATTAACCTAATGCCAACAAACACCAACGTAACCACAGCGCGATGTCTACGAGTCGAGGAACTGTCGGTAACCCTCGGCGCCGGTAAAGATGACGTCGATCCAAATGCGCATCGCCTCGGGGGTCGGTGCGACGAGGAACAGCGGTCGTTCGACCGTCTTCACGCAGAACGTTGACTCCGGGTGAGGGCTGCGGGAGCGCCGCTCGTGGTCGACGAACACATCCTGGATCGTCTGGAACCAGACGAACGCACCCTCGGAGCGCTTCTCGGTCTGGTCGGCGTAGTACTGGAGGCAACGCTGGGCGCGGTCGAAGACGAACCAACGGCGCTTCCACTGTCTGACCACAGCGGCGCTCAGCTTAGACAGATAGCCGTGACAGGTGCTCGCCGTGAGCTGGACATGCTCGCATTGGTCCAGACGATGACCGGCCGCCTCGATGAACCGACGCAGGTCTACGTCACGGTCACGCACCGGCAGGTAGCACGTCAGAGGACGCGCAGCGGACGTCTAGAACACACCAGCGCACAGTAAACGTTCAGCAAACAGTAGCACAATACAATACAATATTCGTTTAACACAAGCTTAAACAGACCTCTACGAAGGTCACATACAGACAGGCCTTCCACAGCATTCATGGGTACCTTCTCATGACAGAACTGGGTCATCGCAATAGTGTAGCCTACTTGTGTGAGTAAGTAAGTGTAATTCCTGTAAATCATCGCATTCATTGTAATCCTAGACGAAGGTGCATAATTCAAAGACAGTACAGTAGTTACTTGAAAATATAGTAAATACAAGCGTTTGACTAAAAAAGTGCGTATACGGAGCGACAAAAACGAACTGAAAGTCGGAGCGCGCGGCTTTCATTCCATTTCATTTTTTATCGCTCTCAAGTAATACGCGAGTGCTTTTTAGCTGACCATACTCAAGTAACGGTCGAGCTATTGTCATGGTTGTCGTCCGTCTGTCTGTCCGTCTGTCTGTCTATGACGGATGTAATGTGACTAACGGGTAGGGCGTAGGAAAAACTTTTTACACGAATAATTAGCCGAAAGTCGTAAACTCGGACATGCTGCAAAATTTCAGCCATCTACTCCGAGGGAAATATTTTCAAATTTAGGGTTGAATGAAGGGGAAAGGAAAAATGTACGTTTTTCAACGGAAAACTGGCCATATCTCATAAACGGTAAGAGATACGGCCTATATGTACGTTACTATTAATCACTAATAGGAAGTGGCATACGCCCTTTCAGATTAGATAAAAATCACTGACCTTGGATGAACTTAAAGGTCACTGACAACCATTACGGTCGGCCATCCTAGCGACAGCTGGGCTTTTTGTCAACCATTAGTTCATTACTAGTGTCTAGACAGACAGTTTGCAGCTAGCAGTTTCAATCTTATCAGCGTCTTGATGACACTAACAGTTTACCGGCTAGACTAATACCCCGTTTACACGATCGAGCAAACGTCGAGCAGGCCTGATGGAACCCGGCCCTCTGGCTCAAACGTAAGCCTACGCTTAGCTCACAGTTGATCACGTATAGGCCTTCTAATTACAAACCGCCCGTCCGCCCTCCTAATTAGCATGCTAATTACCATAGCTCGTCGAGCTAGCTCGATGTTAGCTCGATAATGTAAACGGGGTATAAGACATGTTGCGCACCATTGGCTGTGCTGCGCTAGCACGCCGACGCAACTCAAAGCAACGCATGATCTGCGCACAGCAGCGTGACGTCACAGTGCTGGTGACGTCATTGCACTGTCACCCACAGTCACGACCGTTATGTTGAATTGAGTTCAGTCGTAGGTGTGAATTGGTCATTAGCTGACGTACCGGTTGCAGCAGTTGTTGATGGGACCGGTGACGCACGTGCAAAGCGCTGCCGTTATCAGTCGGACTGACATCGCTGGCGTTGGAAGGTTTGCGATAGAGCTGAGTGTGCGACAGACTCTTAGCCGTCAGTGCGACGTCAGCGGCAGTGGCAGTATTGTCTGAGACGAAGTGACGGCTACAGCTGGCTGCACGAGGTCGCAGTGCCACCGTGGCGGAACGCCCAGCACGACGCCGCTCAGACCAGCGACTAGACGTCGGCGTTGAACTGAGTTCAATGAGTAGATCACCCAACGGATCATCAGTCAGTACCTTTGCACACACACACACAGCGTCACCAGTGACTTCTATCCCCAAAATCTAGAATCAAAATCAAACTCAAGTTCCTCCTATCTTCCACTCTTCCCCTCCTCCCGTTTCCACCCTATTCTCCCCATTCCCATTTGCTATCATTTATCCCCCTTTCACTATCTTTCCCTGCCTCTTCTCCCCCCTTTTCTTTTTTCCTTCGCGTTCCAACTTCCATCCTTCCCCTTCTCCTTCCCGGAGGCTCCACGCCTTTAGAACAACTAGGGGATATGTATAGAAGCGTTGTAAGCTTCCCTACAGCGGGTCCGGGCAGAGGCCTGGTCGCCAAACGGTTTGTAGTGCATTAAAAACAGCAATACACCCTTACAACAACACCCTTAACAAAACCCCCTCTATTTTTCAATGTTTTAACTTCTCGACGGAAAACTGCAAGTTAATCGCGGCGCTAAGATGGGTCGTTTATTCCGTTCTAGGCCTACAGTTTCATGCATTAAACTTTTTACTAAACTTGTATTAGGTTTTTGGGCCGACCGTTAAGCTGCAAGCTTAAAGTTCTGGCCCTTTGCGACGGTTGTCGTCCGTCGTCCGTACGTCTGTCTGTCACGAATGTACTGTGGCAACACGGTGCAAGATAGGGCCTAGATGGCTATTGATCATTGATAAGAAGTCGCATACTGGCTTTTATTTTTTAAAATGACATGAAAATCATCGACCTTGGATGATTTTGAAGGTCACTGACAACCAGTACGGTTGGCCCTACCTTAGCGTCATCTGGGCTTCTTGTTTGTAATTTGTATGTCTTTCTGTACTCTGTTTTGACACAATAAACGACTGATTGATGCACAGTCACAACAGATCAAGGATTAGTTTACTTCAAATAGGCCACAGTCTCTGAGTCGTTTCAACACCGCATCGTCGGTAAACAGACAAGTAATTTGAGCAAAGCTCACGCGACGCGCGATAGCCGCGGTCCTGTCATTTTGGCACTCAGTGTAGGCGGTTCAAGGTCGTTCAAGGTCATCGATGTTGATAAATCTTAAAAAGCCTGTCACCAGTGCTTGTTATGATAAGCAACATTTTCACATTCAACCGTTCAATGTGCAACCGTTTTCACATTATTCGAGCCAATAACGGCAAAATGACGTCTTTTAGAGGGGGTACCCCTCTTTGACGCCCTAGTTCGAGGGAACCCCGCACTCAGAGGCACAAAATTTTGTCGCGAATAACTAGATTTCGTGATTTTAGCTTGTACCGTTTTGATACAATGCCAGGGTGTAACGGACGGACAGACAGACGGACAGACGGATGGAAGCCTAGACGATGGCTAAGACGCGCGAAGTATTCTGCTATAGCGCGTAAAAATAGATAAGCGAAAACACGTGACTACAGGATAAAAAAGCCAGAATGAAGCCAGCAAACCAAATTACAGCAGGCTATGTTTGTGTAAAGACTGTAAACTGTTGCTCCTGCAGCGAATTTGTAGATAACTATCTGAACGCCGTTAGGTGGTTGATTCTTTCATCTCTCTCTTCTTTCATCCCACGTCTTACTACCTGACCTTTTTTCTGTTAGTACGCCTCCACGCATGCATGTATGCTAGTCTATATACAATACAATATTCACGTTTGCTGCTTGTAGCATATTAACTTTGGTAATACACTACAAGTGATGTTATGCGTGGATCCCTATCAAAAGTCAAAGTTACACAGTGTTTGAATTACTGGGGATCAGGATCCATTAAGTGCCAAAAGACGACGTAAGTTTGCATCTATACAAAGTGTGTGCTGTATTTTCGGCACACAACCAGCATGTTTACCTGACTGTTGCTCCCGGTCGGTGACGCCGCGTCGTCTGACAAAGGTAGAACGAGCCCAGAGGTCGACGTGGAGTTTTGCGAGTGGTCACTGCCGGCTGCAGGCGCGGGGGTTCTTCGCTGTGGTTGTGTCGTGGCGGAGTTCTGGTGATCGATCTGAGACCAGAGCTTCGCGATCACACCCGCGCGTTCCTTCTCCATTAGCGCGAGTTTCTCCTCCAGCTGTCGCTCGAGTCGTTTCTGCTCGTAGAGCTCCCGCAGATCGCGCTCGTTCTGTGAGGATGTGGTTGCGCCATGTCGACATGAAGCCGCCGCCGAGCTCGTCGACGTCGCTGATGACGTAATGCTTCGTTGTGCCGCCGACTGTCTGTTGCTAACGTCACTGGAAGTCGCAGGTACTTCGTCGACTGTGCGTAGGTCCGCCTGGCTGGTGGACTGCCGTTCAGTGCTCGCGAGTGACGATGCGTCCACTAGACGTCGGTCTAGCTGGACGGTGACAGCTCGGCGCGCCGCTCGTGGAGGTTTCTCCAGATAACAGCGCGTCATCGTCGTCGTCGGCGTCGTTCGCTGGTGCTCGAACTGCGGGGTCAAGCTGCGGTCTGCTGACGACGACAACAGGCAGCCTGTCGACTGACTGGTCTTATTCGTTAGCGCCGGCGGTGATGACGGCGCTAACGTTGATGATGCAGCTCGTGCAGTGTTGCCGCTTGTCTCGACAATTGTCTGGGACGCTCCAGTGGTTGTCGAAGCGGCGGCGGCGGCGGCCTGCAGATGCTGCATGCTGTTCGCCTTCAACAGGTTGTCGAGCCGGCTCATTGGGGTCGTCAGCTCCGACGTTGATTTCCACTGCGACGTCAGCGCTGGAGTACTACTGTTGCTGCTGCCGCTGTTGTGGTCCTGATTTCTTCTCTCTGCTCTGAAGCGGCGTCCTCGACCGCCGGACATGTCGTCGGCAGTGCGGTCGTCGCTGCTGGCGGCGGACTCAGCCGACGAGCTCAGGACGTCGCTCGGTCGTGTTAGACAGTCCGCAGCGCCACGGCTTTGACACGGCGCTGTAACCGGTTCTGATTCTTCTTGCGTTGTCTTGGTGCTGGCAGCAGCGACTGGCTCTGCCGCTCGTCGACGCTGACTGCTCATGCTCCGGTCGCGCAACTGTTTCAGGTAACCTTTGACCGGCGCCCCGATCCGCTGCGCCACCTCGGCGCCGATGCGCTTGACGGACGATGGGTTCGGTGACGTGTGCTGCGTCTTACTTCTACCTCGACGGCAGCGAGTCGGCGACGGAGAACGGGTGCGCGACAGGAGGGACTTGATAAATGCTACCTTCGACGTCGAACCAGGAGACTCTTGAAGCGTTCCAGCCTCGGTGACAAGCGACGACGATATCTCAGCAGTTTCGGTCACGCTGCTGTCGTTGACCGGCTTATCAGCAAGTTGCACGTTCCTCGTCGGCGTGAACTTGTTAGTGGAAAGTCGCAGATCTTCTCTGTTATCGCGGACGGTACGTCTGGTCCTCGGCGTCTTGTTCAGCGTCTCAAAAGACACGTGCGTCGTGTCTGCGGCAACAACTCCCGGCGTGGACAGAACTGTTTCCTGATGTTGACTATCGCAGCTAGATGATGCTAACGTTGTCTGGGAGCGTTCGGCAGCATCCTCCATGGGTCTCGTCGCCCGGTGCAGTCCAGCTGCGGCAGCGTCGTGTACTGAGGTTGCAGACAGCGCCGACACAGGCATCGCACGACTCTGCAACGAGACTCCATCGCCACCGGCAGCTGTCTGGTCGCGGTGTCCGGCCCTAGTGCTGCGGGTACCTGCGCCGACCTGCTGACTGGTGATCCCTGCGGACACAACAGTGGAAGCACCAGTCGTGACGACGATGCTGTTGGTAACTGACGTCACGTTGGTAGCTACTAGATCAACGTCTCGTCGATGTGTCCTTGAGCGGCGTGTGGCAGCAGCGGCAGCAGCGGCCGCCGTGGCGATGGCGACGTCTGCGGCTGTGTGCAGTACAGGAGTCTCGACGCTCCTCGTGGAAGAAGATTCTGGTCCGTAAGCATTACTCACTGTCGACTTAACCTCAGTCGTCGACGTCGTGGCGGTTGTCACAACATCATCGACATCCTCGTCGCTGGAAGACTTGGCCGGTCCGTTACGAATGACAACGAGCGGCCTGACCACGGCCGACCGCGCGCTTGATGAGCGCGACAGCTTTGCAGCTGCTGCCGAGATAAGTGCTTCCTTCAGCAGAGCCTTGTTGTCGTTCATGTAGGACGGCGACGACGATACGGGCCCAGGTGGTGCAGGCAGTGATGTGAACGTTCGCCCGGGTAGAAGAGACGGCGTCGTGGTGGTCATACTGACTTGTGGTCGGTAGTCAATCGCAGAGCGGGGAGTAGTGAAGTTCGGCGAGGGAATTAAACTAGGAGCAACGTGCTGCTGCTGCTGCTGTTGACGCTGACGCTGACGCTGCCGGTGACGTGACTCTTCTGTCATCTGCTGCTCCTGGTAACGACTGCTGTTGGCTGAATCCCGGGGCGGTCCGTAGTCGCGTTGAACGCCGAGCTCGTGGAGCAGCGGCGGCGCAGGCCTAGGTCGGGAGCGAGACCGTGCCTGCACGGCCCTGCTGTCTGGGGTGGCGTACGCCGGCTGCGCCCAGTACGACGTCGGCGACTGCACGTGGAAGTCAGAAGTTCTGTCGATTCGACGACGAACCGTGTCGGCAGGAGGCGGCGACATTGCCGACACGCGCACGAAGTCGTCAGGGGCGGCGTAGACGTCGCGCCGACGTGACCTCTGCCGTCTTCCTGGATGATAGCTGTTCTCAGACTCACCGGTAGACGGCGCTACACGACTGGACACCACAGCAGTCGGTGTCTCGTAACCGGAACCTTTGTTTCTCATCGATGTTGTCGCCACTCGATATCTGACGTGTTCCATCTTACTGTCGACATGGAATTAAACTGAAACAAACACATTCGCAAAACTGTATTTGCCTCTTTGAAAAAACATTTAGCTGCCATGAAATACGACTAATAAAAATAAGCCATAATGCGCAGTTGCAAATATAAAGTAGGCCTAGTCTAATGCTCGTTACTTGCATGCCCTACACAAATTATTTTGCAAGTAAATTATTGTAAGCGACTGCGACAAAATGGCAGCACAAAAGAAAACAGAAATTCTGGTAACTATTGTGCTAAAAAAATTCTAGGCCTATTTGCGACAGCATGAAACACTTATTGCAAATTTTCACTATTAAGCCTAAAATAAATCTAAACCGTAAAGTAGACGAGACTGCAAGCGGGCAACGTTGATGAAAAACGTGATGGCATAAGAATACTTATGTGCGTAATGTATCTGATCACTTGCTGTAGGCCAATATGAATACATCCATTATTCTCTCAGGAATTACGGCGAATAACCGTAGTGACAAAATTATAGACCCTCTGGTCTGTTTCCAATGGTCAAATGAGACCATTTGCTCAGTAGCATATTTCCGTATACTAATAGGCCTACTGCAGCAGGCTTATCAGTTTCTGGTCAAGCCAATATGTCATGACTGCCCATAAGATATTCTGTCTTATAGCTAGTAACCGACTGAATGTTTTCTTGTAATCAACGCAGCAATTAAACCCAATTTCATGTCCAGGAACGATTGATCAGCTGCAGTTCAATATTCTAGTTTGTCAGCGTATAGGCCTACCCGCAGGCACACACCACGCACGACCTGGCCGCTTTTCCAAAAGATTACCTACATATGTTTGTTTTCGTTCGACGCCTTGCCTCATATTCTCGTCGACTGCGGTATTTTAACGACTTACGGACGCAACGCGCGCACAAACAGCCGACGCGTTAATTCAATCCACACGCCACAAGCACCAACAAGACGAGAGAAGAGCATGCAGACGCGAGCTACAGAGCAGAGAATGAGTGGTACAGCGGCTGCACGAAGAGGCGCGGTGAAGTTTGCAGCAGCTCGGCTGAGATGCCGCCGCGCACCAACATGTAAACGACGACTCACGGTTATGCTTTACTAGATACCGCACTGCTGGAATGGGTAAGCGAGCACGCAGCCCGAGCTTATACCACTCCAGACAGTGCGGTGTCGTAATTAAACCACGCTTAGATGGCCTGGACTACAGCGTCGTTTGCTTTTTGACGCACGACTGCAGCCGAAAACTATGAAAACGGCAGCAGTGCAAGCTAACACGCCGTTTACATGATTGAGCAAACATCGAGCAAACGTCGAGCAAATGCATTCAAAATACACGTGCTAATTGCTCGACGTCTGCTCGACGTTTGCTCGATCGATCGTGTAAACGGGGTATAAGTGTGGTTTAATGTAGGCCTACATGTTGCAATCTGCATACCCAGTGTTTGCAAGATTTGGTTTAAAATTCTGCCATATACACAAGCTGCATGTCTCTATTTGCGCTGTCTTATAATGCTCCCCTGATCGGTGACTTTACGAAAGCCGTTGTACAGCAAAACGAAACGCATCTGGCTGCTGGACAAACGGAAGACATTACCTCCAGTTAAGCGAACCAGCAGCTAGCGTGGGTCAAGTATGCAGCGGGAACTCCTACACATGTGGGCCTACGTCAAGCGCTTGTCGTAAACATTTCAAATGGTCAGCGATGCGGTTTCAAGACCATCTCTTGTCACTGCAGTCTCTGATTTGGATCATTCTTCTCTTGTTTTTGGTCTTTGCCAAAAAATGTCAAGATTAGATTTACGTAGGCCTACTTTTTATAAGCCTACTCTACCTACGAGGCCTATCTACTCTTTTTATCTCATTGCTGTTAGAGATAAAAATACCGTGATAATCATTGGTCACAATTGTGGTGTTTAGTTTGATGATTTTAGCTCTGGTATTAATTTTGAGACTTAAGTCGTGTTTGTATCATATAATCACTGAAATTGAAAACTAATTTTCTTCATGCATGCAAGAGTAATATCAGAGCGTAGTTACACGTCAATCGCCGTAAAAACTTCGTCCACAGAATAATTATGGCGAGCGTTTTCTGTTTGCAGTCGCTAACAGTCATTTACCACAATTTGCTTGTTTTCCAATCAGACTCTGGCAGTGTAGGCTAATTTTATGTATGCAGCTACAGAATACAGAGTAATTGCATAAACTAGCATTCAGCCATACCCAAAGCGCCGGTATCATATCACTATGGCATGTAAACGCGTTGTAAATATTGCCGAGTGTTTGTTAATGTGGAAACGCCGTGACAGTGGTTGATGTCATTTGACTGCGACTGTGTATGTACTGGATACCGCATTCCTTAGGTGGCTAAGCCAGTACGCAGCACGAGCTTATGCCACCCCAGACAGTGCAGTATCAAATTTTTGTGAAAACAGTAGGCCTACCAGTGCGCAAACTGAGTGTAGTTTAAATGATAGCGACTACATTCTTACTCATTCACAGCACACTAAGCACAACTACGTCTGCAATGTAGGACAGCATGACTCTCAGTAGGCATATATCTCAGAAAATAGTTCACCAGTTCTTTAGAAAGTCACGTTCAAACCTCATAAATCGTCATAGTAAAAAACCATTATGTGATTTGTAAATAACGTTACAGCCTACTAAAGTTTGCTGAGCTAGGATGACTCGAGATTGAGCATTGTGAGAATTAAAAACACATATTCTATCGAGTAGGCCTAAAACAGAACAATGCAAGCAATAGGCGTACTGTTAGTATACCTCAACGCAGCAGGTGTGGTGGCGAGCACCGTGGTTCGTCACTCAGCCAGCTAGCTGGCTACCCCCTGCAGTCCTTGACACGCGCAATACTCATTAGTCAACACAGAGCAATCAATATATCGAGTTTCAGTGGAACATGGCAACAGTTTCATTTCATTCCATTTCGTATCATTAATACCCTGCTCTATAGCGACGACACGCGTCGAGATACGGAGCCGAGACCTACCTACTGTACTTTCACATGCAGTAGGCCTAAGTTTCACCGTGTATGCCGGTAGCTAAGCTTACAGACGGTGCAACGGAACGCGGCGCAAATGTCAGTTAGCGCCGCCAGCAACGCATGCGCACGCCTTTAGCCGCAACTTCGAACCGGCGGTGAACGCTGCCCAGTGGCTTAGCCAGAAATTTCAATTGGGAGGGGTGTCGTCTCCCTTTCCCTTCCCTTTCCTTCCCAATTTTGCCTCTGCTCTCTCCTTTCCTCTCCTTTTTACCTATCCCTTCTTTCCCCCTTTCCCTCTCTTCCCTTCCCCTCCTTTCGTTAGAAGTAGGACCCCCTAAAATCCAGCTAGGAGGTTTGGGGGAGCGCTGTGAATCAAATTCGGTGCATTATAGCTTTAAAAGGTGAGATCTGGTGGCATCAATTTTAATTATTTTCCCGAGAATAAACTGACCAAATTGGCAAATTTAGTGCCGTCTAAGCGTATGCTTATGTTTTGTCTGAAGAATTGGGGCATAGGCCCTCTGCCCTCCCCCCTGTCTACGCCACTGACTCTGCCACGCACGGGCCCTGCTGCTGCTGCTGCTCCTGGCGCCTCCAGGGATGCTGCGAGCATCCCGCATCCGCAGCGTCGTCTCTGGACGCAAAACGCACCAGCAACGACCACTTTCCCCACCTGCTGTCACTCCTAAGTTATTGGTGTCATGAGTTCATCGTGCGACTTAAGCCTGCAAGTCTTCGTGGTTGATTTACGTACTAGGCAACAGTAAGCGACTTCTATGCATCTTGCTAGGCCGCCCGGAAACCAAACGTAGGCATATCAAAAAGTAAAAAAAATGTTTCATTTATGTTGTCCGTTTCGCTGATTTTTTTGACCAAGGCTAGTGCGTAGCCTAATTGTTTGAGGTTTTGCGTCAGTAGTATTTTATCATGTTGTCCTACAACTAAAAAACAAAAAGTTCAGCTGTCGCTAAGATAGCCGACCGTACTGGTTGTCAGTGACCTTTAAGGTCGTCCAAGGTCAACGATTTATGTCATTTGAAAGCCAGTATGCAATTTCCTATTAGTGATCAATAGCAACCTTGGCCCCATCTTGCACCGTTTAGCCACAATACATCCGTAACGGACGGACGGACGGACGACAGCCATGACAACAGGTCGACCGTTACTTAAGGGTAAGCTTACTTGTCCGTTAATTCACCCGCACCCGAATTAACTGCTAGAGTTGGGCTTAGGGGGTAGGGTTAAAGTTAGGAATAGGGTTAGGGTTGAGGTTAGGGTTAGGGTTAGGGTTAGTGTTGACATTAGCGTTAACAACAACAATTCGGGTGCGGGTGATTTAACGGACAAGTATCTAGGCTACTTAAGTACGGTTGGTTAAATTTGGCCTGTGATATGTTGTGATAAAATTATTATGAAATATCTATTTAGTTTGGAATGGAGACGGTGTGCAGGACAAAAAGTTGCATGTACGTCGCAGTCGCAGTCGGCAGTTCTGAAGCGGTCAAAAACCCGCAAATCGTTGACGGTGGGGGCGGGGCGTGAGTCGTGCATTTTCAGCTGGCCACACACAGCGCAAATTATGCTGCTAAATGCCGACGAGTCAATGACGTCAACAGTCGATGCTGACGTCACTGGTTCTGGTTCACCAAACTCATGCCGCGTGGATGCGATATGTTACATTAGGGCAACAGATTCATTTAACACGCTAACGTTTGCAGCTTTCACACTCTCAATGTTGATCAGTCTTCTCTAAACAGCTGCAGCACGGAAAACAGTTTTGTGGCGTGTGGAGTGAATACTTCGTCTGCTGAAACGTTGAAAGGATCACGATCACGTGCTGTCACCCCTCAAGACTCGTAGTGGCATCGACCCTGTGTCTTGGGCGCTATTGACAACCGTTCCATCTGCAATAATCTGCCGAGCTGTCGATTGAACTCTCTGCCCGTGGAATCCGCGTCGTATTTTTTCCGATCGGTTCTGATTTTGTCGGTGAAATTGTAGCGGCCAATATTATTGAGAGAAATGAACAAGCAGTGTTTATGCCAGCTTTGTACCTGCGGGTGAGCGAGTTGTTGTGCATTCTAATGATTGTCCAGGCGCTGCATGATCATCTGTTTTATAGCGACGAATTCTGACATATTTGCATATTTGCAGCGATGAAATTACACTTGACAGTCACGCGAACCGTCGACTTTTTTGATGCTGCTTGTCCGGTCTGCATCTATAGCTAGCGCATGACTTTATCCATAATAAGCCTCGTTATTTAGCTCGTTCGCAAATCACTTAACTGTTTTCTTTAGCTTTTTGGCATACGGGAAAATGTCCACACCCAGGCTTACAGTTATTCTCGTATACTGTGCATACATGTATGTGTTGCGCAGTCTGATGTTTTTGTACAGGAAGCACAAATGCAAGAGGAAGCACATCCCGACGTCTCCGTGCGACGACTGCCTCAGCGAGTACCGAAACACGTACGTGCGGAAGCCGATAGGACCACCGAAGAGCTGCAAACCCGACCAGACACCGATGATGTCCGACGCACCGGCCGAGGACAAAACCACTACACGGTAACATAACGGGGTGTTTACACGATGAAGCAAACATGAAGCAAAATTAGAGCACACGTCGCGCACGTGTATATTTGTCTTCGCCAATGAAACGAAGTGAATTGAAGACGATTATTAGGTTGACCGTTCTGTCCGTGTGTCTGTCTGTCTGTGTACACGAATTGGAGAAGATACGCACTCCGACGAGCGCCTTCTAGTTAATACATTTGCTCCATGTTTGCTTCATCGTGTAAACACCCTATAATTCTCATCATGCATGTTTTCTGAAAGTGTGACATATTATATCTGTATAATACATTAGATGTGCCTATCTATTTCGTTTTCAATAGACACGGTGTACAAGAAGTTACGTCGATAGCTGGATGCCGAATAGCGTAGAACATTCTTCATCTGTTTTCTGTCCATGATATCTTGAAATAACAGATGGCAGAGTCCGTCTGGCCTCTTCTGCCGTCTGTCGTCGTTAGAGGACCTCGCAATACGTCGACGAAGGTCGATTAAAGCAAGTGCATCATGCGCATAACGTGTGAAAGCTCAAGTCTTCGATATCTGCACTCTGCAGTCTTTTTCGGCGCATTCTAAGTCTGACATGTGTTAATCGCATTCCACATTTCAAGATATAAGGCCTATTTCTGCATACTTTGATGCTGAATCGTCGTAAAACTCTACACCGTGTCTCAAAAACTTCCCTTAATTCACAATAAAATGATTATTAGATATCCCACCAAAACTTAGCTACGTCGCTACACTACCTCGTAAAATATGAATAGGAGAAAACCACGATGTTAGGCAACAAGCGTGTTGATACACGAAATGCTTTTGGTGCAAGATTACAGCGATGGCCTGTCCTATACGTATAGCGCATTACTATAGGTTAACGTTTTGCGCTCTAACAGACGAGTAAAATCTGTTGAAACGATTTCGATCGTCATATTAATTACGTTAAAAATTTGCAATGGACGCGTGTCAGGGTGGACTATGTGCGTCATGCGGTCAAGAAGCCTGAACTTCACAACCCTGATCCGTACGTCAAGCCAGCCGGAGAGATGGACGATCTCACGTGCTATCGCAAAGAATTCAACAGTCAGTCGATCACTCTATACGCATTGCTTGTTCACTTCTTACAGGCATATTTCTGGTTTCATTTTGGCTGAGGAAAATTTCTGCTTTTACCAGTCTACAAAATTTCTATTAGGCGGAATCGTTTATGCAGAGCAAGCGATTCCGCTTATTTCTCCTTATTTCACACATTTCTCCTGTAGCATGGTCAGTCTGTCCGACTCTGACGTCTGTCGTCTGTCTGTCTGTCTGTCAAATTCGTGCCCACTGTTTAAACCGCGTTTGGCAGGTAGCATAAACTATAGTCTACACTTTAAGAGGTCGTTGTTATGTGCAAATAACAAAAAAGTGTACTGTCGTCTGGAAGCTGCACAATGTGCAATGTTATAGGCATTTATTTTTATGCGATAGTCCGAGAATAGGTAGGCCTATAGAAGCATTCACGTATTACACCACTTACACATTTTTGCCACTGACTAAAATGGTATTATTAAAGTATGCAAACATGCAGTGAGTATTCTGCGATATATTTAGCGTCATTTTTGGTAGCCTATTATGTTGTATTGTGTGCAGAGAAGCCACTGAATCCCGCTGTACCGGTGCAGCGACCGTCACGTCGTGTGCCTGGTGCATTCGACGGCACCACCACCTCAAGAGGTACGAGTCTATAACTCTCCATACTCCATCTAATATTCTAAACCAAAAAAATGTGCGTGCATGAAAATAATTTGGTATTGCATTTTCCAGCTTTGCGATTTGGTCCGTCTTTTTCACAGTCCTGCGTTTTCCAGGTCCTGTGTTTTCAGTCGCCCCTTGTTACACAGCAACACAGGAGCCCAGCATTTGCGGAAACGTTTTAACGTGATTCGTGCGCATCCGCCCTCGCAGCGGCAAAACAGTCATCCATTAATCCAGTTTGCATATAGTGTCTGGGGAGCACTGCAAGTTTCCCCGATGGGATTGGGGGTTAAGCCCCGGCCAGACAGCATTTTAGGCATTTTAAGCAGTTCGAGGCAGGTCAGTAGTGCAACGTCGGCTTGACGCACGCCTGATAGTGTAACTGCGTGTGGTCTAAATATATTCGATTAGATTGAAAATCCCATATATTTGGTAATCACGTTTTTTTATGCTTTCTGGTTCTAGTTAAATCAATCTGACTTTCTTGGCTACGATCTGTAAAAATGCGTACAAAGCGAACGAAATGGATTAAACTGAACTGATATGACATAGGTCTTAAGTTGTTTCGGTTTATTTCGTTCGCTTTGTATTCACTTATCTTTAATAACGTATATACACTGTGTTTCATAAAAAGGCCTCTTATTGTTTTGTTCATAATTCACTCAAATGATGACCAATTTACACAACATTTTCATCAGTTGTGGGTGAAGAAATACTAATTCAAAATATTTTAACAAAATATGGCAGTTGATTAAATATTCTTTGCTAGTCGTGACAACGCTGACGTCACAGTGTGTCTCAACTGGTGCTGTCAGTTGCTACCTTGCTTCGATGCTTCGATGGTGAACTTAATATGGTTCGCTAATGAATAAAATGCTTATCGTGTCAGTACTAAGCAATATGGGGACATGAAATCAGGCGTCTCGCGATCCAAAAACTTAACCTTCTCTCAAGCTTGGTGTGCTAGTGCACTGTTTTGCTCGAACATGTGAAAGTCCAACTATCCCCACAGACATGTAAATGCGATTGCTTTGCACGTTTTTTGTAACTGTAACTGTAACTGTATAACTTCAAAAAATTTATCATGAACGAACCATATTTTTCACCATCGGAGCAGGGTAGCAACTGACAGCACCAGTTGAAACTAGCAAGCTTGTACCCGTGACACATTATGACTTATGCGTTACGTCACAACTAGCAGAGGATATTTAATCGACTGCCATATTTTGTTGAAATATTTTGAATAAGTATTTCTTTAGCTACAACTGGTAAAGATTTCATGTAAATTGATCGTCATTTGAGTGGATTATGAAAGAAAGAAAAGGGGGTCTTTTATGAAACACCGTGTATTATCTTGTCCTAGTGGCGTACCAGCGCTGGAACCTGCCACCCAAGTACCGTCATCAGATGGACGTGTACGAGCCGCCAGCCGACCCGTTCGACGGCATGTCCAGCTACCAGATGTCGTACGTCGGACGCAGGCAGCCCGTACGACCGAGCATGAAGCCGGACGACGCGGCGCACATGTCTGCCGAGCCCCTCGATGACGTCACCACCGTCCGCGCAGCGTACGTCCGCCACCCGCTGCCCGACGTCGAACCAAGGCAGAAGTCGCAATGGCTGCCCAACCCCGCCGGGCTGGACGACCTCACCAACTACCGCAAGGAGTACACCCGCAAAGGACAAGGTTCGTCGCCATCGTCACGATTGTTGTTTTCATTGATGCTGAAGTTCACGCTTCGCCAAATTCGGCAGAACATGGTGAACAAGAAGACAAGTACTGCAGACAGAGACTAATAACATCAAGAAACACGTTGCTAACACTACTAGTATGAATATCATGCACTTTTAGCAATAAGAAATAAATTAAATTTGCAGAATACTGTGTTTCAGAATGAAGAGTCGTATGCAATTTTGGTTCTGCCAACACCTGCCAGTCTGCAACACAATCGCACGCGAGAATTAGTTTAGTCGCACTTATGTGTGTCGTCCGTCTGTCTGTCGCCTGTAACATAATATGTATTATGGCTAAACGGCACGTCGCAGAGTGTCGGCGATGGTACCGTTAAATAGGGAGTTGGTAAATTCCAATAGGCTGCGATGTCGCTCTGCAACGGTTTGGCCGCAATTTGCAGCGCAAGTATTTGGGTATACAGTGCAGGAAGTTTATACGTTATATCGGAAGTTACGTAAATAAGTAAAAAAACAGCGTTCACATCTGCGAGCTTTCTGGCGCATGCATGCAGTACGGTCGACTTCCCCTAGCGACAGCTGGGCTTTTGTGCTAAGTCATGGATGTGGTATGATGGCATATTGCAGCGATGCGAGCGAGCTGTAAGCCCGACACGGGCCCGGCGCAGACGGACGCTCCATTCGTCGGCGACACGACGACTCGTTGCGACTACACTCGCAAGCCGACCGTCCGGCCCCATCTGCATAACCCGGATCCGTACCTGCCTCCGGAGGGCCTCATGTCATCCGACACCACGAACCGCTGCGACTTCGACCGCAAGCCGCTCCACAAGACGCCCGCCTGGCGACCCAAGAACCGCAGACGTCCTGCCGGACAGTTCGAGGTAGGTCGGTGGCCCAACGTCGACGCCCGCGGGCCGCTCGACTGTGTAATAGGGTGTTTACACGATTGAGTAAACATCGAACAAACATCGAGCTGGCTCAAGCAGACCTATTGGAACCCCGCCTCTTGGCTCAAATCTAGGCCTATGCTTAGGCTCTTAGCCCACAGCTGATCACGTGTTATAGGCCTATAGGTCTTCCAATTACAACCCGCCCGCCTTCATAATTACAGTAATTAGCATGCCAATTACCATACAACATCGAGCTAGCTGCTCGATATTTGCTCGATCGTGTAAACACCCTATGACTGAGTTCAGGAGTGAGTGAGTGAGTGAGTGGAGTTTAACGTCCCACCCGACACAGAATAGGTCATTTCGGGGACGGCATTTCCAGGCAAACTTGCACATACACGTAATAGTGAAACACAAAGATTAACCTTTACAGTCAAACACTAAACACAAAAACGACCTAAACCTAAAATTGTAAGAACTCTCCATTTAAATGTGAAAGCAATGGCAGAGTTCTAATAATCTTCCCTCTTATCATCCAGACAGTCATTAAAAAAAATGTCATAATGCTGTCTAATGGAGGAGAGGGGTGAGGTCCAAACAGTTTGCTGTGTGCATGCAAAGAAATATCATATGTAGCCTAGGTTTGAGTCATTTTAAAAACATGATTTTGTTCAGTTTATAAGTTTTGGTTTTAAGTTTGATTTGCATTTAGCATCTGTATTCGTCGCTAGTCGCCAACTGTTGAGTTGAGTTGCGTCGTCGGCAGTTTGAGTTCGGGGCGCTGGAAATGCAGGACCGGGAAATGCAAGACTGGAAAGTGGCGGACGAAAGTGCAGGGCTGGAAAATGCAGGACTGGAAAATGACGGACTTGAAGATGGCTTAGTACTGTTTTGATGACATAAGTTTAATGCTTCGCCGCTTACACTTTGGAGAGCACAATTTGACTCTATCTATATTTTGCCATAATGCTTGTGATATTGTGGTTGAGCTACGACACTGTTTGTATTCTAATTTTGTGCTAGACTGTGTATGCTATTGTACGTTTAA
>Ga0209454_1000495_pt1 | contig 20924 bp, 14 predicted proteins | sample WorMetHERISLAND1_2_FD_187400 | JGI IMG/M metagenome (GOLD analysis project Ga0209454, IMG submission 187400) | Marine gutless worms symbiont microbial communities from Max Planck institute for Marine Microbiology, Germany - Olavius geniculatus... | ecosystem: Host-associated > Annelida >... | reverse complement strand
CTCCCACCTCATAATCTGGGGGTTGCAACCCTTTTACTCCCACCGGGAGCGTTACGCTTCTGGCTACGCGTGGTACATTCGGTCGTCGAGCGTGGGCTAATTCATCAACACTTGCTTCAGCAGCTGCGGAGCAGATATTTTGTATCAGGCGCGATGCCGTGATGTGATTTTTCAGCTTTGGGCGCTGTCACGATTCACGACGCAGATTCAGCTGACAGTTAATCCTACGCTCCGGTGAAAAAGATGTGTGATCAATGATTACTTGACAGCATTTCGCATTTACACAGGAAACGCTCTCAGCACTCAGCGTACACCGTTTTTCGCTATCTCCCAACTATTAATAATGATGTTAATAATGACAATGATATTAGGCCTAATATAATTAAACAACAAATAATTACCACCGCCACCACCTCTGTTAGTCTTACTACTACTATGCCTACAATTATTAGCCGACCGCATTTAAGTAACGGTCCAGTTATTGACATGGCTGTCATCTGTCGATGTCGTCCGTAACGGATGTAGGCCTATTGTGGCTAAGCGTTAGGTCGTTGGGAAAATCTTTTTACACAAGTAATTGGCCGTGTGCCCTAAACTCGATCGTGGAAAATTTCAGCCATCTAGTGCAAGTAGAACACCTTCAGATTAAAGGTTGAATGAAAGGAGAAGGGGTAGGAAATTCAAAGGAAAACTGGCCATATCTCAGAAACAGTGAGAGATAGGGCCAAGGTTACTATTAATCACTAATTGGAAATGGCATACGCCGTATCAGATGAAATAAAAATCACCGACCTTGGATGACATTATGTAAAAGGACCCATGATAATTATACATTATTATAAAGAATAATTGTGCCAGATTTTTAACTGGTGTCTTTGACATTGTTTAACAGTACTAATCTAAATTTTATACTATGTACTCAGTAGCGTATGTCAAATTTTTACTTTTCCAACTTGTGCATAGTTTGTGTACGGTTTTATAATGGGCCTACATGAATGAGAGTGGAGCGTAGAATACGTAAAGTTGGAAAAAGCTGAGTTCACCTTTGAGTCGAAGATGGCCTGACGTCGGCCTCGGCGTGGTAGAGGCGGTGAATTTTCAACGTCACTTTCCTCGCTCTCTTCGTCCGCCGCGTAGCTGCTCTGACGTAGCTCATCCTGAACAGTCAACTAACATCAGCAGCCGCATTATAGTTGCGAAGTTTGAAACATTTACTTTAAAGTTCTAAATAGTTCAAAAAAGCTCAAAATACCAAAAAGTTCGAATAAAAAGTTCGAGAGCCACATTTCTACATCCAGTCCCAATCGATATCACCGATCCACTGCAACAACGTTCTGAGTTCGCAAAAGTTTAAGAAAAGTTGCATAGTCACTAATAGCCCGTTTACACGATCGAGCAAACATCGAGTTGGCACGTCCAGCTAACATATAGTCAGCTTGTCGAGTCAGCTTGATCGTGAAACGGGGTATTAGACTCGTCTTCTGAAGGGCGGCCAGTAGTCAGTCATAATACCGATAAGAAAAAAACTAACTCGAACTTTAGGAACTTTATTTTACTCACAATAACTTTTATCAAGACTGCTTCGCGGTTTTCGTGTTACGCACGGTTATCGTTCTTTTATTCGTAATACGCAAGATTAGATGCATGGACACAGATCTGTAAAACAGTGCGTGAATTATTGCGGCGAGCCGTGACTGACCTGACACTTCAGCCCCGTATTTCAACGAACAAGTTTATAGCATCGTCTTAACCCATACTGGGACATGATGACCACGACCCCACCGTAAAAAAATGGTCGTCCACCATTTATTAGCTCTCTCTGACGTCGACCTGTCCACTTATTTGGATCACCGCGACTGTAAACCAAAATTATTAATAATTAATCGCATTTAGAAGCGATGATTTATTTTATTTTTTTCTGAACTATAATTCCAATACGTTGATTAATAATGCGGCACGTGCAACAGGAGTACAAAAACTTACTGTGGAAGGCGATAATAGCAAAGTACTTAAAAGACGGCACCATAAAAATTTGGTCGGTGTATGAACCGTGAGCTACCTGCACACCAATACCCCGTTTACAAGATCGAGCAAACATCGAGCTGGCTTTTCCAGCTAACATAATAGCTAGCTCGTCGAGCCAGCTTGATCGTGTAAACGGGGTATAAAGCTCGATTTGACCCCAATAATTCTGCTACAGCGCCCCTGCGTGGGTCAAGTTTTGATCCCGTGCTCGCTTTAACGACATCCAGTCGCACGCAGTCAATCCGTGGAGCGATCGATACGGATGTTGCCGGTGTCACGATGGATGGAACGGATGGGTCCGGTGCACCGAGGCGGACATCAGTCTTCACACGACGACGAATTAGCAAGTCGCTAATCCAGCGCGCAACCGAAACCCTGCGATTATCCGGGGCCCGCCGACCGACGAGGACAGTTTACGAGTGTCGTCGGACAAACAGGCTGTAAACCACTCGGCAACCAGCATCAGTCGCGGTTAGCTGTTTCCTTGTCGCGGTCAGCGCGCATACGAACTACACAGCTTTAAGTTATAGCGCATTAACCCGCCATTCAGCCAGTAAATCGTGTCACTCGATTTACGCGCCGTGTCGCAGAACTGAACATTCACCACCGGCGATAAAATAATGTTATGATTCCGCGTAAAATAGCCCGGGTCAGAACTACGCGCCAGGCTTGCCAATGGCATAAGCGCTGATAATGTGAACGCCTCCTCCCCCAAGAAAAAGTTCAGCGGGTGCGTTCTGCCCAAAAAAGTCAGGCATTTGAATACAAAATTAATTTGCCCATTAATTGACCCCATCGTTATACATTGTTTGCGATAGATTAATGCAAAATAAAACCTATGTTTTCTCATAGGCCTACAACTAACTAATGTTAGTCAAGACGTACACGAAGTCACGATAGACAAAAATACGGACAAATTCTAAAAAATACCACCTAACATTCTTCAAGTAAACCAAAAACATTATAAAATAAAATAAAATAAAAGCAATTTACATTACTTTTAGCCTATGGGCGCAAGTCATGATTTCAAAGCAGGCCCATGCATTACTATGAAAAAAGTTATATGCGGAGTACAGCGTGAGCAGCTGCAAAAAATTGCTGACTGAAATACCCAGTGGGAAAAATTAACTCGGCGTCATAGAGCACCGCTCTCCAACGATACCGTCTGTGATGAACCACTGCCAGCCGCAGCCAATAATCAGCGTCAAGCTTCGCGACTGAATGACCACTAGGCTACTTACTGATCACAGAACACTGCAAAATACTTTGTCCGCAGCTCAGCATTATTCTACGTAGTTATAATTCTCGCAAGAAGCTCGTGGTCACGCTCATAATTATGATGTATGTGAAAACAAGAAATATTATTAGATTGTGACCAATCTAATGTACTCCTCGCGCATAATTTTCTTTTGTATTTTAAGAGCTTTTTCGTTTATTTGGGCTTGTATTAACTATTCAAAACCCGTCGTCTAATTGAGATCCGTTTAATATTATACTAATAGTGACTGGCGTCGAGGTCGTTATTGGAAATGGTTTCCCCGAAGTTCATAAAATACTGCCCGATTTTAAAAACTGAGAGGAAAAAATTTGCAATAATGGTCGATGACGCTAGTTGCCATTTGTCTTGTTATACCTCAACGCATGCGTCTATCTGGTACTGTTACGGAGATATGGCGCCTCAGAGATAATAAGGTCATGACCTTGATATTTTGGGGTCACATGACGTCATCGGTCACGTGACCATTCGACTCCCAAGGGTCGACTTCCTATGGGTGGTCCATAGTGACCATGCGTTTATCTAGCACCGTTATGGAGATATGGCCGTTTGAAGTTCTTCCAGGAAGGCTCTTCCAGGAACAGAGGTCGGTCGTCGGTCGGTCGATCGTCGATCGGTCCTCAATATTAAACTGATCTCATATACTCCTCTTTGTTACGTTAGGAACGTAACGCGCGAGGAGTAAAAATACTGCGCGTTGTCAAACTATATCTACCATCGCGGTCGTCTGTCGGGTTACAGACGTAAGATTCTGAACATAAACACATGCGTAAAATAAAGTTTAAAAAATAACATTTTAAAATATTTTGCAAAGAAATACTTTGCAATATTAAATACTAATATACAGCGCAGTACCGACACAAGTAGCATTTCCTGCATGTACAATTTCCTGGGTACATCACCGATCAAAGAAAAGTCTACTGTTCGCTGCTATTCGCCTATGAAGTTGTCCGTTCGTAATAAAAACAATCGTATAAGTAGTTCTCAGTTTGAGATAATGTTAATTGCTAAACCAGTGTAAAGTACCATGGCACTGCAAGCAAATTTTAGTAAAGAGGCTTGAAAAATGTTCAAAAATCTAAGACAATAGATAATGTCAAAAAGACGCATATATACTGAGAGGCGAGATCAACGTATCAACTATCAAGAAGTACACTCCATATCTGAAGTAGTCGCTGATCAAAAAAGACTGGTGCCTGGGAAAGTAGACGCCTCGCTGAGATGACTACCCGCAAATTATACCGACACTCTCCAGTCTCCACTGCAGAATGCTGAGTGTCTCTGGTGAAACTTGAAGGCTTCCAGTTTGATTTAACGTACTTATTCAATCTACTCACTATCACAAAAGTGAGCTCTGATGATCCTTAATAATGCTACACCGTTTATTGGCATTTTTTTCGAAGCCGCAGACAATGTCTTTGGAAATCAGATGCGGCCTGTGACTATGAGTCGCGTGCTTGACACTTTAAATTTTAAAAAAACAATGAACAAACTAAACAATCTCAGAAAAACAAACGCCATACATTATTTTTGAAGTTATTTAAACTTATTCGAAGTAAAAAAATTTTAGACTCTGGTACCATTTTGTCGATACGCATACCTGTAAGAAATCGACATATGCTTTTGTTAAAACCTAGCCAAGTTATTCTATTTTTTTATTTTTTCATCGTTGCCTCATCGTTGTCTCTTTCTACTGCCAATAAAATTTTTAAAAAGCGTTTTCAGAAAAAAACAGACCTAAATAAAATATACTTTGCACCGAGGGCGATATCAAGTCAACGAACGTAAACAACTTAACGAGCTACGCGTGGATAAAAAGATAGAAATTGTCGTCGTTGTCGGTTGTTGTTGTTGTTGTTTGCTGCTTGTGCTGCTGTTGATACCGTCGTTAATGCGGCGGCAGTTCTAACTGCCGTTTACCAAGGCTGGGTTTGCTTACCATCAGAGAGTTGCAGCAGCTGTTCTGTTCCTCCTCGACCGCTGCTAAACGACACACGCTCGTCGTCACTGTCGACGTCGACGTCATGATGAGATCGGCGCAAGCTTCGACACACTCGAAACAGTCGACAGTGCCGCTGTCAGCGGTTTGCAATGATCGCTGTTCTACGGCGCCACGACGATGACCGATGTGGAACGACAAGGCGAACAGCACACGCCGAACAACGCTCTTAAAGCGACGTCCACTTGGCTGCTGCTGCTGCTGATGATGATGACGACGATCCTGGTGGCATTTGCCACTCATCTCAGCGACCTCACTCCGCGTCACACTCGAGGGGCTGACTCGACGTCAAATAGGCCTATTGACGAGTGACGACGCTGAATTATTATAGTGGAAATCGAGTGTCGCAGACGACAAACGAAAAACGCTGACGTCGTTGTCTCACTGTTTCAGCAAAGGACAAACTTCGTCGATGCTTGCGCAAATAATCGTAACGTAGCCTAGTCGCGATTGCGTCGGCAGTGAAGCGCGTGCTTTCAGTCACGCTACATTCTTCGCAGTGTCGCCCCCTCTGGACTGTATTAAACCGAACTGACTGCATTTGGTGTCGGCGCATTCGCCAGATGTCAACTCTGCTGCTGCAGCTGGTGCAAGACGCAGGAGACTGCACGCCTGCTGTTATGAGGCCATCATGCGCATGGCCAGGAAGCGCTGATGTATTGTTGCCACGAACATAATACATAATATAGGGCATGTTCATTGTTCAGACAGGTGTGGTTTCCCGGCAAATCAGTTATCACAGAAAAAACCTAGTCTATACGTAGGCCTAAAGCCTAGTGCGGTCTGCATGAGATCAACATTAGGCCTATAGAAATTTATAAGGCGCACAAAGTCATCGAGCTGAATCTATCACGAAGCCTAAACACGTACCTTCTCTGTAAACCTGTTACGTATCGTTCATTCACTAGCGAACTGCTTGAGAAGCTGAGAAGCTAATTGAGCAAGTGAGTAAGAGCCTGCCATGGAACTACACATCGCAGATTGCGTATTTTTCTGCCGTCGGAAGCGACGAGAGTATTGTTTCAGCATCGTCGCTAAGATTTTTTTCTCCATTAACACGAAACGCATTGACCGCTGCACTTAGTTGCATGAAACTTAGCAAAAACTTCCAAAAACACGTTTGCGCCCAAGACCGGATCAAGGAATGGGCAAGGTTGGCACAGTCTTAGGGGCCTTAACAGGAAGGGACTCTGCATATTTCGTGACAACAATTCATGATCATTTTTGTCGCTTAGGATGTGTTTAACCTCAAGAAAAATACTTCGACAGCTATCCAGACGCTCCACCAGTCTGAGCCGGAACTTGTTTGTCTCAAAGGTCTACGTATAAACTACTAGACGTAGAATATTTAGTTCAATTCCTTATCGATTTTTTTGGCACTGAATGGCCTATTTTGTGCTGATGTGCCGTTAAGAAACTACTTACTCACTTTTCTTTCTAGAAGTCTGCCAGCTGTTACTTTGCCGCTACTCCGAAGCATACTTTGATGGCTTGTCATCTGACGCCTTCTGATCTGTCGCTTTTCACAATTCGTCTGCTCATGAGACGAAATCTCTCTCACGCCACAGTTGCGTGTTTCACGATTCACTGACTGTCGATAAAGTTCTAACGTTGTCTCCTCGTCACTCCTAGCTTGTCGTATTTTCTGTAATTTTTGAAAAAGGCTCAGTCTGCCGCATCAAAATCAAACAGAACATTACAAAACGTCAAAACGACAGAAAAAAAATTTATAAAATAACAAAAAAAGTCTGGCTATATGACTAATCTATAATGCGAACCGCTGACATAGACATAGGCCTACATAAATGTATTAGGCCCCTCTAGTAAATTGTCACTTTGGCCTACTGACAGCTTCTGTTCAACTAAAGCAACTAGACACGCTTTCTCGCTTAAGTATGTAATCAACCACTTCGTGAAAAGATAAGAAAAATACAGTGAAGAAAAAATGTAGATAGAGAAGCACAGTGTGGCCATGCCTCATGCTGCTAGCACGTCCCCTTTGAAGTCAAAAGTAAAATAAATCGTTGCCTGTAGGCCTATATAATTTTTGTGTTAAATTTCAGTCAGCTCAACGGCCTGCGTGTTATTTTTTATTAAAAAGATATTGTGCTTTTTATTGCTTAATCGGTAATCTTTAATCCTCATCGTTAAAAAAGTCGATTAATTTCGAACAAGCTGTCAGCAATAGATTATCAGCAGTTAAAATAGCAGTATACTATGAATGAACCTGGAGTGAAGTTGCAAGGAGTTGTCGACGAGCGTCTACGTCGTCAGTTGACGTTGCGGTTCTACACGCTCGCAGGGCCGTACCTAATATAGACACGACCAACGACTTCGCCTGTTAGGGCACTCGCACACGTGCGATAAGATGAAATTAAAAAAAAAACAATCGTCGTCAACTTGTTTATTGTTTATCACACGGCGAAACGTGGCGCTACAAACTTGCATAAAAGTTATACTCCATCGCATGGGTTCGCGCGTGTTGCAGTAAGTTGTTTTACAGTTGTTTCAGCTTGTTTCTATTTGTTTATTTAAGCCAATTTATCGCATAAACACCGTGTTTAAAAAAAAACAGTCAAATTGTTTTTCTCATAACTTTGTTAAATTTTCACCACCTTTGACAATTTTTGGCACAAAATGGCTTATTTTCCACTTCGCCTAATTTATGTCAACGCACTACCATGTGAAACACACATGCACCAAATTGTTACATTTCACGGTGATTATTTGTATCCAATTGCTCACTTTTGCATCATCAATTCGACAGAGGGCGCCACGTGATTTATTAATGTTGTTGTATTAAATATTTTAAGGTAAAAATAACAGACAACAAATTGGCTGACTGATAAGCTTAAAACATGTCTAATCGATGAGTGAATGCAGTTTGATCAGTCAACCTTTGATTCCACTATCAGCCAGTGGCGTTGCATCTAAGCCATTGTCTGTGTATGCTGGGCACACTTTTGGCATAGACGCCGTTAATTTGCAAGCGAGATATTATACAAACTTACAATTTTGCCAAATGATGTACATTTCACTTATTGTGTGCTTATTTAAGTCGTTACAACGTTTACTGGAGACAACAGCTCAACGTTATGCAAAACTGGAGCATCTGCGCTTCACACGGTAGTGCGTTGACATAAATTAGACGAAATGGAAAATGAGTGCATCGTACATAACTCTATCGTTTTGGCCATCTTTCTGCCAAAAATTATCAACATTGGTAAAAATTTGACATAATTATGACAAAAATAATTTTGACTGTTTTTTAAACGGTGTATACAAATGCTCCTACACAACGACGAATAATGTATGTCCACATTTTGGTAGATCTATCCAGGTCTCGGACAACAAGAAACACTTTCTGAGATTTGTCAAAAACGTGTTCCGGTGTTCCGATGAGTGATATTTTAACTCCAACAGACCAACGTGCAAAATCTCTCTTTGCGTGTCAAGATAGATTCAGCAAATCTCGATCTGGTTCTAGAAGTTTTAAACATGTTGCATTATCGACGTGTTTTTGGTGTCGCCGACGTGTCTGTGACTTGTCGCAGAACTTCTCAAAATTTGGTTGGAAACCACGGATTTCAGCACGTTCTGTGGCTGATAAAACTAAATGGAATTTTTGCATAATGATGCAATGGTCGTCAGTATCGAAGGCAAAAACACTGCGTGTGAAGTCGGCCAGACAAGAATCAGTATCAGAAATCCTATGATATCGTTATAAAGTATGGCTAACGGCTTGATAATTATTAACGGTGATAACCGGCAAAAAGTCGCCGACGGAAGTTTTAGCTTGTAAGACGGATAATTAGGTACAACGATTTAGTTTTGTAGCCTACATCAAACGACTGTAACAATTAAATTTGCGATCTGTAACAAAACTCAACAATAGTAAAAAAATAAGGTCGAGATTTTTTTACGCCAGCATATGCACAATGCAATGCTTATCTTAAGTATAGATTTAATTCGTGAATAAACTTAAGACGACTGAAACGGCCGACTGCAATTATTCAGGAAGATGGAAATCTGCACCAGATTCGGACAAGAAAGATATTTATCAAATGTACACATTTATTTCGAAGCTAGCAAAAAATCGATGGCATACGCATGCGGTTTTGTTAAGTTAACAGGTGTACTAGAGCACATTTTGCTCGCAGTGGTTCGATGCAAAGAACGAAAACTGGTGGATTCATCTCTTCCGCAGCCTGCTTAGCAATTGACGCAGCTAACGCTAACCTGCTTACTTGGGCGAAAACTTCACTACGTCGATTTTTCTGAACTTGTACAATAAACACACAACATGTAGCTTGGTAGTGTATAACGGTAACACGTTGGACTTGCTATCGCGAGATCGTTGGTTGGACTTCTGGTCGGGTCGCTACCAAGTGGTTAATACTTGGATAGATGACTGTCTGCGGACAGGTAAATTATCTCGGTATACAACTAACACCAATGTAAACTCAACCTTCTATTCCTTCGGGGTAAGTGAATCGAGTACCGGCCTGTTTGACTGGCGTTATGGCGCAGCGCGTTCAACCGTGTCTGGCGGCAGGTAACTGTGTGATTCCATATAACAAGTGGCGCTCCCCTCCCCCCCCGTAGCTCTGAGATGGGTTTGCTACAAAGAGCTATGCCATTGTAACGAATCAAAGCAGATGGAGTTCGAGCAGTATCAGTTGTTGCAGCTAGTACTAACGTGCTTTCTTACCGTGCTTGCGTTGTCCGTCTGACGTGACGACCAGCGACGGCAGCAGACATCTTTGCAGCCATAGTAACGGCGACACACGCGGAGACTGCAGCGTGTCAGATCTCATCGCCAGGTCAGCTACAGATGGACTCGCCGTCTTCGTTCTACTAACAGTCGCCATCTCAGGCTCACTACTCGCCCCATCACCCAACAGTACCCCACGGTACTCCCTCCGCCTTTCCCCCACGTCGCTTATCGTCACCCCTGCCCGCTTCCGTGCTCTGCCGACGGCAAAATTCGGCGTCGACGTTCTGAAAGGCTGATCCAGATAACTGCAACGACAGACAAAATCAGCCAGATACTAGCTCGTCTTAATAAATTTACTTTAAAAAAACTTAACGCAGAATACAACAGTCATCTGCGCTGCAATCTGCAAAACATGGCCAAGTGCATTCGGTTTAATCAGGTAAATAGACAACTCAGAAATTTCTGAGAAACATCGAATATTTTTGTTCTCGTACCAGTTTTTTCGCGTCACTGTTTTAACTACTGCAACGTATCCATTTTTGTCTTGTTTTTAATGTAAATCTCCCAATATATGTGAAATGAAAGTATTCTACGCAGTGGATCAGCTTCATACTACTTCAGATGTGTTCCATCTGCAGCTTTGTTCATGCCGCTTTTAAAACGTTACTTTTTTGTTATTTTTGTGCCATAAGATGTAAAAGCCAAAAATTACAGTTACTAGGCCTACTAGAACTATCACCACTACAATTACTACTACTACTGCTCCTACTGCTGCTAGTTAGTAGTAGTAGTAGTTGTTGTTGTTGTTGTAGTACAAGAGCGATTTTTGGTGGCAATGTTGAGTTTAAGTACAGAAGGGTTGTCAGAATTTGCGTTTGAATGTTACGGAAAAATGTAAAAAGTTTTTTTTATAATAGGCTATATGCACAAAACCTATATTTGAAAGCCTACTGCTGTAGTTTTATCGTTGTACAAAAAGGCTTATTTCTCGAAGTACAGAGTGATCGGCGCAAGACTGCACAGAAACGACATAGTAGCGTCGAAGTTTGGCGTAAGATAATGTTGTTAGATCGAGACATGCAAAACAGACAGGAAATGAGATCGCAGACCGCAGCAGACGAAGACACCGAAATGAGCGACGAATTATAGTCGTTGACGTGCTTCTGCCGTCAATATACGGGCCAACGTTCATTGGAAACAAATATACTAGAAATACTACCCTCCTGACAAAATCTCTCCAGAAAAAAATCTCCTTTTTTAGAGTTCGGCTGGGGCGAAAGGCTCTCCCGGTACGGAAGATCATTGTTGTAATAAAATGTAAAATAATGAGAACATAAACGTGAGAACGCAAAACGTGTACAAAGTTATTGTACACAAAAATTCCGTCCGGGGATTTATCCCATTTTTGAGAAAATTTTGTACAAGGGACTTTGTTTGGGGAATTATGACCGGAATTTAAAAGGTTCAGCATGCCAACACCAACAGAGCAGCGGAGCACTGCAAATTACGTCTTGCGTGTTCGTTAGCAGGCAGTAGACTATCTCGTGTCGAGTAGGCTCGAATTGTTGCTTCTAAGTGCCGAAAGAAGCAATGAGCGAGAAAGATGTTTGTTATTGACTGTTGTCTGTACGGTTGAGGACGCGATGACGTAGCCAAGAAAACTGTGGAGGGCATACTCACAACTTGCTGTTTTCGTCGCCAACTAAAAACTTTCTTCTTGTCTTAGCTTTGGTCATGTCGCCTTACCCCTGACACCGTTCGCGCCACAGATTAAGCGAGCTTCTTGCCAACATTGTGCGTTATTTATGTAGGCCTAGAGTTTCTTGTTTTTCACTTCTATATGTTACTGCACACTGCTAAAATTACGTAACAAGGTGCAAATGGAATAAAGAGTCTCCGAGACTGCTTATAGCCAATTAAATGCAAGTTCTGGCTACGACGTGTTAAAGGGACGTTCAAGGAAATCGCCGCAAACGTCGATCTGTGGAGAATTAAATGTAGAAAGATGCTCTCAGCAACACCACGAACAGCAGAGACCACTTTTAGCAGCAAGCCACCCACAGCGTCGACATTACTGCGATTAAACGTCTAACTCGGCACGGATAACACGTCATTCCCAAGACCGATCTTTTCAATCAGTCACTCACGCGCACGCACTTACTACACCAAACGCAGAACAGCAATTACAACGACGCACGAAAGAAACTGCACCAAAAAACAAATAAATTAACAAAGTGAATGTAAGTTCCCAAAAGAACTGTTACTTACGTGATTACGCACATCCGTGTTAAACGGCACATCAAACAAGTGAAAACAGAGAACGAAAGAAAAAAGTTGAAACATTTTGATCAATAATTTCTTCACTAAGTTTGAGGTCCATGACCACGGACCGCCAACGAAACATCCCTCAACAGGGGGCCCATAACCACCAAAATGGCTAAAATTTACAATACAGTTCCCTCGTCATTTTCACTTTAACCACCAGGCACAGTCATGTTACATAGAAGTACCGTATTGACCGAGCTCGTTATTGGTGACTCATTTTTCCTCCGCTTTCCTCTGACTAATCGCTATCCCCATTCCCCACTGACGACTGACGTCAACGTTCTGTCATAAACACGTTGTTTATCTCGACTTTGCGCGCGAAAAACGAACAAGTCCTCACTGCATTGTAAACTATACTGAGTGCCCGAAAATCGCAGCAACTTTTAAAATTCAGCTTATAAACGTTTACACGGTGTTTCATAAAAGGACCCCTTTTTGTTTTTTTCATAATCCACTCAAATGATAAGCAATTTTCATGAAATTTTTATCAGTTGTAGCTGAATAAATACTAATTTGAAATGTTTTCAACAAAACATGGCAGTTGATCAAATATTCTTTGCTAGTCGTGATGTAATGCTGAAATTGTAAATTAAAAATTGTTTCAAAATAATCATGTCAAAGCTTTTAGACAGAGTCTAAAAGCGCATTGACCGAATGTTTAGCAAGATGCGCGGTAATACGATAGAATTACTTAATTCACTGCTGTAGCAAAATAATATAATTACGTTTGTGTAGTGTGTACGAATAGTATCGTGTTCGTGCAATACGTGCGTCGTTTGCATCACTGTCAATACAGGTAGAGTGTACTACGAATGATAATTTTACAGTCGTGGCATGGACGTCAGTCAGAATCCTATACCCTGTTTACACGATGAAGCAAACATCAAGCAAACATAATACAAAATAAGAACACACGTCGTGCACGTGTATTTTGAATACGCTTGCTTCATCTTTGTTTCACGTTTGCTCCATCGTGTAAACGGGATATTATGCTCCGACATCGCTCGCGTGACGTTTTACTGGCGTGTTCCCTGTAGACAACGTTCGCAGACTAAAATCAGTTGGCCGGGAGATGTAACGTCAGTGGACACCAGGCAAGCAAACAGACATGCAAATGATGACACGGGTTTTCACTCAACGCAAAGCACGCAAGTGACGCAACATTCGAAACGCAGGGCCTTTGCAAGTGACGCAAGCGACGAAAGCAACGGGCGCAAGAGAGTACGCAACAAACACAGATTTGACACAACAGCCAAAACGCAAGGAACAACTCGCTTGCGTACTTTATTTGCGTCATCTGCGTCACTTGCGTCAAAAACGACGCAATGGTCTCGCGTTGTGTACGTTGCGGCTGATGGAGATGAAGCCTAATTGTTGCCACTGTTAATTGTCGTATGCGCCGTCTTTCCAGCGACATTTTGCCGCCAGCGCAGCATTCGACCGTCGCTAATTTAAGAAACTGCCGCAGTTTGACCGAGACTTCAATCAGCGACGGTGAACAACAACGTTGCGATAAAGGCTAAAGGCTAAAGGATAAAGGCTGTTTTGCCCGTCAGCAAGTTTTCACTTACCATTGGCACGACGAACGCGCCAGCGGTTGTTGAGAACGTCGTAATCACGTCACTGAGTTTTAGCATACTTCGGTCGGATATTTTATTAATACCAATGTCTCAATGGTACAATGTCTTAGACAAAACATATTTACCATGCTGCCTTTCTAACGTGCAGCATTGCGGTCTGCCCGTCCGTTCATCTGTCTTTTCGGGCTTCTAACTTGAAAACAAAAAGGCATAAAAACCACAATTGTTTGACGTGAGACCAAGACCGTACAACACGTAACTGCACTTGCGATATAGTGCTCTGGCAGAAGTGCAGAGAACTGACCAGTTAGCCAAGTTCAGGAAGGAAGAGTTTATATATTCTGAGCAATCTCAGTGACCGGATGTTTATGAATCATTGAAGAAACAGGCAGAGAAGAAAAGACAGAGACCGGTCGAAAGTTATTGTAGAAGTCACTATCCTTTTCCTAGCAGAAAATATTCGAAAAAAAGTCATTTTTGTCAAAACTGATCAAAATAATCAACACAATATGTTGCATTCGATAATTTTTAACTCAGTAAATTTAAGTAAATAAATTCATGTAACGCAAAGCGTCGGCGATTATCCCATCAAATCTGAGTCTATAAAGTCCTGATCTAATCATTTGCAAAAACTCTGAAATCAACAAACAGTTATCAAGCGATTCACAAATATTGTAGATGCACACACAGTATGCCGGTCGTCAGTAATTATTATACTTCTCATTTCTATACATAAGCGGCAAACCGCATTAAATATGAGCAGAACACTTGCATGAGTTTTGACCAGGGAGTGGTTATTGAACACGTGAGAGACACCACATGAAACCAAAAATAAAAATAAAAAAGGAAAGAAAAGAAAAAAATTGAAACATCTCGATCACAAAGATTGCTTCAGTAAGTTCAAGGTCTTCGACCACAGACCACCAACAAAACATCCCCAAACAAAGGGCCCATAACGACCAAAAAAGCTAAAATTTACCACACAGTTCCCCTATCTTCTGCATTTTCACTTCAACCACGCCTGCTTACAATAAAACATAAAAGATGAGTTAAGCGGAGCACCACCTGTGTTGTGTGACGGCTGATCTCTGACTGATGCTGATGCTCTCTCTGGCGCCAGACTCCGACATTCGACTGAAGCGGTGCGGCGGCACTGCGCCTTCTCCAAGGAGAAATGGCCAGGCTGAGTCGACCTCGGTTGCTGGTTACGTACCGAGATGGTTTAGTTGACTGAAGCGGTGCTGAACGTCAAAGTCGGCGAGAGTGATGGCCTTGCGACGCCTGAAGTGACGTCTGAGTGCTGCGACGTCGACGCGTGGTATTGCCGCGACTGCCGCCGATGTCGTCGCCGCGCAGCAACGAACCACTTCCTGACAGCTCGAACTGCGTGCCGGAATGGCTTGGTGGTGGAGACGAAATTCCACTTACCATGACATGTTGTAGATATGTCAGACAACACGTCCTACGACACGTTGGACAACATTTTGACGTGTTGTGGATTTGTTCTGGACTGCGATCTTTCATTCGCTTTTACTACAATTGCGTAAATTTGTAAATATGGGTAATCTTCAACAAATCGAAAGCAGTGGAGTTTGCGCTTTATTTCCATTTGTTGTGGATTTGTTGTACAACAAGCTGTACAACAGATCCAAAACAGATTAAAGTAGAGTGGAGCTTGGGGTTAACTGCGTGCCGGGGTGGCGTGGTCAGCGGATTCTTGACGCAGTTGAGCGACTCGGGTAGACGCACCGACGCCTCGTGACTCGAACGCAACGCAACCGAGCGACTGTGATGCGTCCTATAAGACTAATCAGTGACTACTACTACACGTATTACCACTACAACTAGTCTACTACCACAAGCGAGCGACTGTGAGGCGTCCGGTGGCGGAGCGCTGTGCACGGCCAGCGTACGTCGAGGTGAATGAAGCCAGCCAAAGACTGCTTCATCGTCGTCGTCATCGTCGTCGTCGTCGTCAATGTCGGCCGCGTCGCCAAGAGTCGTGGTTCCGCTGCCGTCGGTCGCCGCTAGCGAGATCTCCTGCCACGCCGAGATCTCGCGCGACGACGAGAACTCACGCGAGATCTCCTGCGACGAGAAGTTGTCGACCTCGTCGATCGGTGACCGGAAGTCGTGTGACGTCATTTCTGGTCGGCGCGTCAGAGCGTTCCAACTGATGATGCTGCACTGCACGCCGACGTCGCGGTGGTCGTAATGAAGGTTATGAAACTAATATCTGATTATTCGACCAAAACTAAGTACTTTTTCACAGTATATCGCCGATCACTGGGCGTGCTGAATGAGCAACAGCTGTATCAATGCGGCCTGCAGACCGAGGTAGTGTTGTATAGACCTAGTGGTCGTCGCGGTGGTCGTAAGGACGGACTGGCGGCGACGCCGGTGGCTGACGACGCAGTGAACGACCTCTGGTAGTCGGCTCGTCGGCAGACTTGTGACTGGGCTGCGAGTGAGAACGCCGCATCGCCGTCTGTCGCACTGGCCAACGGTTGTCGCTGAGTCCTTGATGCTGTAGAACTTCGCTACGCCAGCGATTGCGTAGGTACGCCATAACACCGAGCGACTTTAGCTTCCTACGCCTCGCCAAAGCTCCCGCCGCATCTTCGGCCATTTTGTATGTAGTGATCTGTTTTCCTACCTGGATTAGTTTTTTCCTATCGATCTCAGCTTATACGTAAAAGCACGGAGATTAGCTTGCCAACGTCCTTGTTGTGTCCAACGAATGCACGACTAGGAATGAATTCGCAGCCGATTTATTGAACAAAAAGCAAAATTTTAGACGACTGGTGAAGTCGCAAACTAAACCTTAGCGTGATGTAGGCTAACTGTTCTCACGAGTACGGTCCAACTACTGGCAAGGTGTCTGATCATAATCTGCCAATGTCGTCAGTACGCTCTACACAACGGCTGACTGACTAGTAAGCAAGGTTTTTCGTTCGTCGTGTGATCATCCGGGCAATCTGTCGCTCAGTCTATTACAGATGTGTTGTAACAATAATTAAACCAGACTTAGTTTGCACTGATACAGTTTTCACAGCTTTCGGCTGCAGTCGTGCGTCATAAAGCAAACGACGATGTAGCCCGGGCAATCTAAGCGTGGTTTAATTACATACAATACCGCACTGTCTGGAGTGGCATAAGCTCAGACTGCGTATACGCTTAACCACACCAGCAGTGCGGTATCTAGTAAGTCAGACCAGTGTAGCGTGCACACAGCCAGTGCTCAGCGAAGCCATCAGATGACGTCACAGCAGCATTCTGCATCTCCCGCCACGCCAGCTGCTGCAGCAGGGTCTAGTCACCAGACACTTCCTATCAGACTCAGTGACTACTACTACACATACTACACTACAACATACTAGTGCTACTACTATTTCCGTGCCGACCAGTCTTAGCAGGGAACAATTTAAGGCAGGCCTATGTAGCAACAACAGCAGCAGCAGCGGTGACTATGCAACAACGACAACCACCACCACCATAACAACAACAACAGCGACTGAAACTACAACTACAACTACAGTAACAACAACTGGTTAGTGTACTGTGTCCGGCCAGCAGACTCAGTGACTGCCGATGTGGTGTCCACATTATCTGTTGCACTGGCGAGTGTTCAATGCTGCTGTAATTATGACGAGAGACTCACTGTCTCACATACGTCACCACCTGCCTGCATCAGCTATTGCTGCTGCTGCTGCTGCAACAATCCCTGGCCCTGGCACACCAATTATACAGCAGCAGTTGCTGCTAACGCTATACCTGTGCAGCTGCTGACTGCGATTGCTCGAGCCTGGACATGATTGGCGATGTTCGATAATAAGATATTGTCAGATTTATTTTATTGCAGCACACTATTAAGACATGTCCTATACGCAAGGGTATAATGATGACGACAAAGTGATGCGCGGTAATAAAATACTGAATAGTTATTTATTCATACATGAAAGCAAAATGTACATTAGAAATATGGCCGCGCTGGCCAAGAGTGATAAATATTCTGCATGGCACGGGATAATAGCAGCAAGCTGCAAGCAGCTTGCTTCTTGTTTTGTAATGTTCATATGTCAACGGTTTTCCGACGTTAGCAGTTCAAGATCCAACTACTAAAGTGCTGGCTGCGGGTGGCATTTAGAAACGTCATTAGATAAAAAAATCAATTATTCTAGAGGCGCATTACAGGATAAATTCGTACATGTGTGCTTCATTAGCTTCAGTAAACGAAAGATTTAATGTGACGGCACTAAGTTTGCCTTACTAAGCCCTGTGGTCATTCTTGTTGCATATGACATTTTGTACAGTCCAAGTGACTGACCAACACAAATAGCAAAGTAATCCCTGGTGCCAATGGTCGTCAGTCCATTAAAGAGTGTATAAAGTAATGCGCGCAACTGCCGTAGCTGTCAGTTCAATTCGGTTTAGCTCTTTAGGGACACTCAGCGTGATCGGAGTCGAGTAGGAAAGCTTAAACGCCAAACACCAGAAATCTGGAGCGTCGCACGGTGAAAATAAGCGCACATTTCCGAGCGGAACCAGATATGGGTGCAAAAAAACCAAAAATTTCCATTTACTCGAAATTGATGAATTTTGGTCCACATATTTTGACACTTTTAGAAAGCACTCGGCAAGGGCTACAAGGCGATATAAATTTGTGGGCTGAAATTAAAAAACGGCGGAGATATGGCGATGGGGCGAAAAACGGAAAACCCTTACTTTCTCGAAAGTGATAAACTTTGGTCCACATATTTTGACAATTTTGGAAAGCCCTTGGGCAGGGCTACGAGACGTCAGAAATGTGTGGGTAAATAAAACCGATCAAAGTGTATAAAAGTGCGCTTCCGCTACAAAAGGCCCAAAAATTTGATCTAATTTCGGTAAATAATTAAGGTAAGTAAATGCAATAAGTAAGTATAATCAAGTCAACTTCCAAATGCACTACTGTCTTAAAGAGGTACATCAGCCGTTAGTTTTTTTAAGAAGTTGATTGGTATTCTGGCTGGGTAAGGTCGTCGAATATCGCCATAATCGACTCGGAAAAAAACGTAATTTTTTTGATTTTCAAGTTTTTGCCAAGTCGCTGTGTAACAGCTAGGTTACTGAAATTTGGCAGAAATGTTTACAGCTGTCCATTCTAACACAATCTGTACTTTGACCCAGATTGCGCTATAAATGAAACTGCTAGGCAACGCCATAGTAGCCGCCGCATAGCGTATTCGCCAAAAATACAAAGTCAAACAATCGTTTTTTTCAATTACCTTCAAAACAAAAGATGGTTAATGAACGCAATTTGGCGCGCTAAAGAAACGCATTTAGGCCTACAATCCAGTATAAAATCGGGCCAATCATTGGCCCGGTTTATAAATAAGCGAAATATCGATGCTTGCTGGCGTTCAAGTTCATTTTCGCCAATAACTGGCCGAAAAAGACGATTTTTGAGCTCTAGCGCCTAAACCGTACAGTACACCCTAACAAAAAGTGCTCGGGATAGACATTAACGATCACGATGTGACAGAGAGACAGACAGAATTGCGATGGCTAAGACGCGCTAAAAGCAGTAGCTGCTTTCGCGCGTAAAAACCGAGTAAATTCTTGGCGGTTATGTAATGACTGGCGCGTCGAATAGACATTGATGCAGAGAGCATTATAAGAAGCAGAGAAACATGAGAGAACATGCGACGACGTAAGAGGGCCGGAGATATGTTAGTTACACGTTTAAGCTTAGTGCGTTCTTTCTCCAGTCTCCCGCTAAGCAAAGTAGTTCAGCGCCGGAGGCAGTCATCTCAATGCACACCTCAGCGCCGCCGCCGCCGCCGCCGCACAAAAATGCCATTAGAACACACCGAAGACGTCGTCGACACCGACAACGATAATGACCTTGGCTGGCTCCACCATTAGGCTAGTGGAACGCACAAATGCACAGACGGAGATTCATTAAGTCACGAACAATTTCTTGAAGAAGAAGCTGAGCTGTCGCAGTGAAGCTCGGTATCGGTCGTTCGGTAATCGTGACAGAAGAAGGGTCGACAAATAACCAAAAGTGAAACCAGCTGATAATCGCTAACTCAGTTAAGCCGCAATCAGTCTACATCAACTTACAAGCAAATAAAATAGTTGCAAAAATGCTTGGTCACCTTCAATTTCGGCCTCATGACGCACCGTTGCTTGTGTTGACAATCACCTCGATACCTCGCCGATCACACTAAGCCAGCCATCGAAGTTGCATCGCGACATCGACTACGTTCTGCCAACCGACACCGGCTCATCGTGCCACGCTGTCGACTCAACACGTACATACGGCCGTCGGGCTTTACCAGTCGCTGGTCCGACGGTTTGAAACTCACTGCCAGATGAACTCAGAGATCGGGCGTGTGATATCAACAGTTTCAATTAATTCTTTAAAACAATCCTGTTTAGTTAGAACTAGTGTGAAGAGAGCATTAGAGGTTAATTTAACGATATGCGCTATAGGCCTATATACATTGTAAAGTGGGCCAAAAAACATGCAACTTTACATTTGTGGATCCATATTTTTGCCAAAAATCAGCCGATTTAAAAAAATTTTTACTAGTGCATTTTGTGGACAATTAGCGATAAAGTGATTATTAAACATCCTGTCACACGTTAACTGTGTCACTACACTACCTTGTGAAATACAATTGCAAGAAAAATTAACAATAATAGACAACAAACGGTGCTGCATGATTTTAAAATCAGTCTTAATAACATTCCCACACTTTCCCTGTTGCAGTTTATCTTCAAAAATTCTGCCATTATTCACCGAAGACTGTATTTTTTAACCGTACAAGTTCTTAATCAGAGCCTTGTCTCTACTGCTAAATGGCACATCACATTACCGATATACCTTTAGTGCAGTGTTTTTCAACCTTTTTGTTGCCGCGGAACCCTGAACAAGCGTGGAGGTCACTCACGGAACCCCATGCATTGATCCGTGCGTCCAGCGACGTACGCGAAGTTGAAGCTACAGGGTGT